>JGI10211J34971_10003914_pt1 | contig 11871 bp, 3 predicted proteins | sample Etolagsediment_FD_34971 | JGI IMG/M metagenome (IMG submission 34971)
TACTCAGATTCAGAACCAACTGGATTGACTTTGTACTGGATGCTTGCGAAACCTATTCATATGGTAATGCTTGCGACTTTACTGCCACTATTGGTGGTGGTGTACAAACCGATTGGCTTGCTGTTGATATGAACAGTGGTACCTTAGGTGCGGGCGAATCAGCAGCTGTTACAGTTACCTTCGATTCACAAGGATTAACTCCTGACGTTTATATGGGTGCGCTGATGATTACCAGCAATGCCATAAACACTCCGAATCTTAATGTTCCTGCTACACTTACAGTTGGTGGCGCCGGTGGACCTGCAATTAGTGTTAGCCCTGCTTCAATGAGCGAAACTCACAGCAATCCTCCACAAATGACCACACAACCATTAACCCTCAGTAATATTGGTAGTGACGATTTAACATGGGATATTGTTGTTGACCTTGGAGGAAAAGACGCACAATATGAGCCAATTACTCCGGCAACCAGACATTTCGATGCATCACAGCCTATTGCTGATGTTCAGGAAGGTGTTACTCCCGTCGAATCAGAATCCAATGGTAACCTCTATAGAAAATATCAAGGTCCTAACGGTACCAGAAGTGTTCTCTATGATAATGGTCCTCTTGTAACTGCTGAAGGTGTTGGTTCTAACGGATCAGACTACAGCGAACTGCAGGATGCTTCATTAGGTATGGGTACGTACGGTGCAGGATTCCAGGTCTCAGCAGGTAATTCTCTTGCTGATGATTTTGTAGTTACTGGCACCTGGGATATAACATCCTTCACATTCTTTGGTTATCAAACCGGATCAGGCCCACCATCTACCTTAAACGATGTACGTGTACAGGTTTATGATGCTAGTCCTATGAACGGCGGAAATGTAATTTGGGGTGACTTCAGTACGAACGTTATGGTATCTACTGAGTGGACCAATGCATGGCGTGTTCTTGAATCAGGCCCAACTGAAAACAGGCCGATCATGAACATCGTTGCTGACGCTTCAGGCTTAACACTTTCTGACGGAACCTACTGGGTAGAATTCCAGGTTGGTGGAACAGGCGCTTCAGGTCCATGGTGTCCGGCTGTTACTATTGTTGGTGAAACAACAACAGGAAACGCTCTACAACAAACATCCACAGGATGGGCTGCTCTTGTTGACGGTGGAACATCAACACCACAAGGATCGCCATTCATTATAGAAGGTAACGCAGGAACTACTCCATGGTTATCTGTTGATATGACCAGTGGTACAATCGGTGCCGGAGGTTCAGAAACCGTTAATGTTACCTTCAATTCAGAAGGTTTGGACGATGGTACCTACAATGGGACAATCACCATTAACAGTAATGATGCAAACAACCCAAGTGTTGATGTACCAGTTACATTGGTAGTTGGTGGTGGCAGTCAATCAATCATCTTCGAACCATTCGAAGACTACGATGCCGACGATTATCTTGTACAGCAAGCTGTAAACCAGGGTAAAGAATACTGGACAACCTGGAGCAACAGCCCCGGTGGAGCAGAAGACCCATTGGTATCTGATGTTTTCGCCTTTGCAGGTGATAATTCTGTTGTAATTACCGGAACAAATGATGCAGTTCTTCTGCTTAACGATACCGGATTTACCGAAGGACAGTATGAGATTGATTTCAAAGTATTGATTCCAAACGGTTTCAATGGCTACTTCAATGCATTGCAGGCCTTTGCCGGTGCTAGCAGCCAATGGGGTATGCAGGCATACTTCGATGCAGGAGGTGCAGGTCTGGTTGATGCCGGTGGTGCAGGTGCAGGTGTATTTAGTTATACCTACGATACATGGCATACTGTTCACATGATGATTGACCTCGATGCTGACTTTGCCGAAATGTATTTCAATGGCGAGATGGTTGTTAGTTGGATGTGGAGTGGTGGTTCATTCGGAACCGGCACACTCAACGAGTTACATGCCTTGAACTTCTATGCATGGGCCGACAACGGAACTCCCGGCGCACACTTCGATAACATCGATATTTCAACTGCCGGTAGTGGTCCTTATGGAGATCCTCCAACCGACCTTTATGGTATAGTTGATGGTGGAAATATGGAGCTATATTGGACTGCACCTGGTGCATTCGAACCTGAATGGTTAACTTATTCACAGGAAGCAATCACCAACTCTATTGGTACAGGCGCTGCTGCTGAATTTGATGTAGCTGCAAGGTTTACTCCTGATATGCTTTCAGGCTTCGCTGATGGAGCAATAACCAAAATCAATTTTGTACCCGGTGAAGATGAAGCAATGTGCACATACACCTTAAAAGTGTGGCAAGGTGCCGGTAACCCGACCCTCGTTTACTCAGAAGTTGTAACAGGACTTGTTGCTGACACATGGAATGAGATTACATTGGAAACTCCTGTTCCTTTTGACAATACTCAGGAACTTTGGTTCGGTTTCAATTGCAACACTACTGCCGGTTATCCTGCAGGTTGTGATGATGGCCCACAAGACGAAGGTTTTGGTAACATGATGTATTGGTCAGGTGCATGGACTACTTTAACAGCGCTTAATGCAGCCTTAACCTACAACTGGGCTGTTCAAGGCTATGTTGAAAGTGCAATGGGTGCTGCTTACTTAGATCCTATTGCTGACATTCCGGCAAATACTGTTAACAGCGGTACACTTGGCGAACGTCAGGATAAAATCCAGCCTCCGGCCATATTTACTCCAACAACCAGAGCCTTTACAGGTTACAATGTATACAGGGATGATGTTAAGATTGCTTCAAACGTTCAGGCAACTGAATATATTGATCAAAACCTTAATACTGGTACCTATACCTGGTATGTAACTTCACAATATGATGAAGGTGAATCTGTACCTTCTAATTCTGTGACTGAGTATATCATCACTATCGGTGAAGTTGATGCAAACGCATTCAGCATCTATCCTAACCCGACAAATGGTATTGTAAACATCAAATCAGATGTTGATCTGAAATCAGTAAAGTTGGTTAACCTTACCGGTCAGGTTGTTTACTTCAGAAATGTTTCAGGTTTAGAATTACAAATCAATGCCAGCGAATTTGGTGTTGGAGTTTACACCCTCCAACTCGAAACTGAAGCAGGCGTTACTGTAACAAAACTGATTGTACAATAATCCTTTATTGGAATCCTAAAATAAAGGGAGCCTTCGGGTTCCCTTTTTTTTTGCTAGTGCTTCTAAGGAAGTTTTGTAATGCCATATCAAACAATAAGACTTTCATGTTTGGAAAATAGATGTTCCGGCTATCATTATTTGCGCGGTGGCGCGAAAATCTGCGGTGTCAGGGAGTGGCATGCGGGGAAGGCTCGGATCAGAATTTCTTGATCCCGAAAGCTTTCTGGATGGTTCTTTCTCATCAAGTCGTAGCGTAGTGAAGATCCCGCACCTGCTGCGGGAGAGAAAGAACATTAGTACTTTCCATTTATAGTATTAGTCCACTTATAATATTGAGTTTAGTACAAATTAGCAAATAAACCATTGGATAAATTCGGAATCAAACTTTTGAAAGAGACAAAAGAAACAGATGTTAAAAATAGTGACTGAACTTCAGTTAGACCTGATCAGATTATAGTAATCTACTGAGGTGTTCAATTAAGAATTTATTCTAACCATCTGCTAATCAACAATGATTTCTGAATTTTGAGAGTGTTACGGAGATTACATAAATTTCATGTGATAATAACAGAAAGTAGAACACGGATAACACAGATATTACGGATTTACACTGATCTGTGAAAAACTTGTCCGACAACCGGCGGATCAGTTGAATCCGCGTCATCCGCGTTCAAGAATTCTAATTGATGATGCACAAAAAAAGCAAGTAACTAATTGAACACCTCAAAGAATCTATTTGGAATTGCATTGACGAAAACAGAGATAAAAAGGGAGCCTTCGGGTTCACTTTTATTTTACTTGTATCCATGCAAAGTATATATTATCTTTATGGCATTATTTTTCAAAATCTCTAAACCCCTATGCTATGAAAACAATAATACAATCACTCGCCATTGTTTTTATGGTGGCATCCATTATTTGCACTGCACAAGTTGCAGGCCTTCCGTCCGGAAAATTGATCAACGCTGAAAAAAACAAACCCCGGGGCAATGATGTTTCTCTGCAGAAATCAAACGCTTTATTTATAGTCCCACCGGTTGGGTTTGAGGCAGCTTTTATTCCCGATGTTGGGGTACAATGCTCCTGGGGAATTTACACACCCAATGAAGCCTGGCTTGGTTACGACGATGGAACAAACAGCAACAGCCCAGGTGTCGGTGGTGGCGGAACCTACTACACCGCCATCCGCTTCGATACTGCAAACCTAAGCGCTTATGAAAATTGGCAGTTGACCAAATTTAAATTTTTTCCTAAAAAAGAAAACCTCGATTCCGAAATTACATTCATCATCTGGGAAGATACCAATGCCTATTTCCAGGTTTATGAGCAGGTTCTCGAAAACCTGAGCTGGAACGAGTGGAACACCATCGAACTGGATGAGCCACAAAGTCTGAATGCTGACAAAGAATTGTGGGTGGGATTTCTGGTCAACTCACCCGAAGGCGAGGATCCCATCGGCCATGATTATGGGCCGGCAATTCCCGGATATGGTGATATGTTTTCCTTTGATGGATCAAGTTGGGAAAGTCTGAGCTCTGCCTATGGTTTGGATTTTAATTACAATCTGCAAATTTTCGTTGAGCAAGAACCTAAATTAAACGATACGGATTTCACACAACAAGAATTCATAAGCAAAAACAACTTTAAAATAAATGCTAAAAATGAAAGGATGGAATATCTTGGTGTGAACATATACAGGAATGGAAACCTGCTGAACGACACACCTGTTGAACCGGACATCCTGGAATACCTGGATGAGTTTTTCATAGCCGGCACCTGGATTTACACCGCACGCGCAGTTTACGACGCGGGCCTCTCCGACCCCACCCCTGAAATAGAAGTTGTTATTCCGGGGTATCCGGGAATCTCCATAAACCCGGATTCCCTGTTTGAATTCCATGAAATTCCACCGGCTCAAATTACCACACAGGAAGTCATGGTAACAAATACTGGAGATGATGACCTGTTTTGGTATTTCCTCCCTGGTTGTTCAGGAACATCAAAGCCTTCCGGTAATAATTCTGAATTAACTTCAATAAATATTAAACAACGGGATTTGTGCATTGACAATCTATATTCTACCGGATGCACCTATGGTGACGGCATCACCTACTGGGATCTTGCCGAAGTAAATATCCCCGATATTCCATGCTCGGGCACCCCTGAATGGTACCACGATTACTGGGACAAAGTTCACACCATGTATGCAGGTGAAACATATAATCTAATAGTTCAGGCAGGTTATGCAGATACCTGGTTTTCAGTTTGGATTGATTTTAATGACAATCTTGAATTTGAATCCTATGAACTAATTCTTGGTGAGGCAAATATTCCTGTAGCAGGAGTTTCAGAATCATTTGAGATTTCTATTCCTGGGACAGCAACACCAGGCCTGCATCATCTCAGGTGTAGAACTAACTGGATAGAACCTGTTTTAGATCCATGTGAAACCTACGCTTATGGCAACTGTTGCGATTTTATGGTGAATTTTCCGTGTTATGTTGCACCCTGGTTATCATTTAATCCATCAAGCGGCATGCTTAACCCCGGTCAGTCAGAAATAGTTACAGTAAGCTTCAACTCTGAAGGGCTTGAACCTGATACCTACTATGCTGCTATATCCGTTATTAGCAACGACCCTGCAAACCCGGACGTTGATATTCCGGTTTCGCTTGAAGTTACACAAGCCGATGAAGATCTCCTGATTTATGAAACTTTTGAAGATTACGAAGCTGGTGAACCCCTGGTTCAACAGGCCATTGCCCAGGGCAAAAACTTCTGGACAACCCTGAACTACCAGCCGGGTGGAAGCGAAGACCCTATGATCACCTATGAAGCAGGCGTGGGCGTTACAGGATTGGTGGTTGAAAACGGAAATGAAGCTGTGATGCAATTTGCTGAAAATTATACGGATGGTTTGTACAATATCGAAATATCCTTTTCACAATCCTGGTGGAATAATAAGGGGATTCTAAACTTTTTACAAAAATTTGACGGTGAAAACTCCCAATCCGGGCTTCAAATTGTTTTTGGACAAAATGGAAATGCAACGATAAATGCCGGGGGAGAGAATGCTGAAGAAATAAATTTCTATGAATGGAAATGGCATCGCTTACGCTGCAAAGTTGACATCGACAATGATCTGGCTCAACTTTATTTTAATGATGAGTTTATTATCGAATGGCAGTGGAGCCTGGGAGCCCTTGGAAATGGCGACTTAAAAGAACTCTCAGGAATACACTTTTCAGGCACTGTTACCGGGACAGCAGAAATCTATTACGATCACATCATTGTACTCAAAGGAGAATGGCCGGAAGTATTGCCCCCTCAGAATTTTGAACTAGGCTTCGACCCGGGATGCAACGGCTACTACTTTGAATGGCAAATTCCCGGAACATTTAGTCCTGAATGGATAACTTACTCAGATAATGAAATAAGTAATTCGATAGGAACCGGAGCCACAGCTGTTTTTGATGTGGCTGCCAGATGGGAACCGGCAGACTTAGCGGGTTTTTACGGTGGATCGGTAACAAAAATAAACTTCGTGCCGGGTGAACCGGAAAACATGTGCACATACACACTTGAAGTCTGGCAGGGAACAGGGAATCCTACGCTGATTTACGCTGAAGAACTAAATGGGGTGGTTGCAGATATGTGGAACGAAATTGAACTCGCCTCTCCGGTTCCTTTCGATAATTCTCAGGAGCTGTGGATTGGCTTCAATTGCAATACCACCTCAGGCTATCCTGCCGGATGTGATGACGGACCACAAGTAGAAGGTTTCAGTAACATGATCTATTGGGAAGATGAATGGGTAACTCTTACATCAATAAATTCGGCTCTGACTTACAATTGGGCCATTCAGGCGTATATCGAATTTGCCGGAGAAGAATACAAACTGGCATTGGTAAACAAAGAAAACAACCCTGCACCGGCAAATTTCGGCACCTTGCACCTAAATCCGGAAATGATTGATCCCCCTGCAATTAGTATGGACAGGATGATTCCCAAAACCCTTTATGGGTTCAATTTTTATGGCAGGGACTGGGAGTTTGGTGAAAGCTGGGAATTACTTGCGGAAAATATTCAGACTACCGAATACTGTGCAGGATGGCCATTTACTGATCTTTGGGTTGAATTCTATGTAACAGCGCTCTACGAATGGAATGATGTTATAATCGAATCAGGAAGATCAGATGCTTACGAAGAAATCGAAAATATCAACGAAACAGACCAATTCGTTTCGATATCTCCCAATCCGGCAGAGGAATGGATAAATATTAAAGTGCAATCACCTTTAAAGCAAATTAAAATAATTGATATCAATGGCCGGATTGCTCTAGCTAAAAATGGTTCAGGAAAGGAATTTGTAATCAACACACAAAACTACAAACCAGGCATTTACACCCTGCTTATCGAAACCGAAAAAGGAATTTCGGTGCATAAGGTGGTGGTGCGGTGATAAACGCTGACAGGGTTCTGCCGAAGACATATCCAAGGGAAAACCCTGTCAGTATTTAAAAACGAACTTAGATTAACAAGCTTACAAAACACAAAGCATCATGAAAAAACACTTTACTTATTTTTTATTGATCTTTTCGCTGGTACCGTATTTATCCAATGCCCAACCCCAGATATCGATAAGCCCGGATTCACTTTCCAAAATCCATGAAAACCCACCACAAATCACCACACAGGAGCTTACCATTACCAATACTGGCGATGAGCCGCTGGCATGGGAAATTGAGATTTCGCAATACATATTACCTTGTGTTGAGGATCTCTATTCATCAGGCTGTGGTCTTGGTGACGGTTTAATATCATGGAACCTGTCTTACGTAGATGTATCTGAAATTCCCTGTTCGGGAAATCCGGCATGGTATCACGATTACACAGATTTAATTCATCAGTTTGCAGGTGGCGAAACCTATGTACTAAACGTAGCAGCCGGATACGAGGGTACATATTTTGATGTTTGGATCGACTGGAATGATGACCTCCAGTTTACCAATGATGAGCTTATTATTGATGATGGTATTTGCTTCTCAGCTCTCATTCCTTACTACTTTGATTTTACTATTCCATCAAACCCTCCGCAAGGGAACCATATCCTCAGGTTCAGAACCAACTGGCAAGAAGCTGTTGTCGATCCTTGTGCTACATACAGCTATGGCAACTGCTGCGATTTTATTGCAAATACCGATTATGGAAACCCCGATGAACCATGGCTTTCAGTAGATACGGTCAGCGGTATAATTGAAGCTGGCAATTCCCAAGTTGTTACTGTAAGCTTAAACTCTGAGGGGCTCGAACCTGATACCTATTATGCCGCTTTTTCCGTTGTAAGCAACGACCCTGTAAACCCGGACTTTGATATTCCGGTAACGCTTGAAGTTACAGAAGGCGGACCCCCCGGCAATATTTTATTTGAACCATTTGAAGATTATGAGGCAAATAATTATTTGACAGTGCAAGCTATTGAGCAAGGCAAATCATACTGGACAACCTGGAACAACGAACCTGGATCAAGCGCTGATCCCTTAGTTTCAAATACTCAAGCTTATGAAGGTTTAAATTCTGTTTTAATCGAAGGAAACAATGATGCTATATTGGTATTCGATGAAACAGGATTTACCGAAGGTTTACATTCGATTTATTTTAAAATGTATATCCCCAATGGCAAAACAGGCTATTTTAATGTTTTGCAACTTTATGATGGCAATAACATTGAATGGGGTATGCAGGCATATTTTAATGCCAATGGTGAGGGTGTTGTTGATGCCGGCGCTCCTGGCTCAGCTACATTTACATATTCCCATGATACATGGCACAATTTACATCTGGTAATAGATCTCGATAATGACTTTGCAGAAATGTACTTCAATGGTGATATGGTAGTTAGTTGGGTATGGAGCAGTGGTTGTTTTGGAACAGGAACACTCAACGAGCTACAAGCCATGAATTTTTGGGCATGGGATGACATTGGATCTCTTCCGGGCGCATTCTTTGATAATATTGAAATCATACATTGTTCAATAAATTTTCTTGTCCCGCCGACAAATTTACATATTGATTACCTATGGGATGATGATCTCCTTCTCCTCTGGGAAGCACCTGAGACAGGAAATAAAAACTTCACCAAAGGGATTTCAGAATTCCTGGGCTACAATGTATATAGAAACAATATTAAAATCGCCTCAAATGTTCCTACAACGGAGTATTTGGATGAAAACATAACACCCAATTATTACTGGTACTGGGTTACAGCACAATATGATGAAGGTGAATCCAATCCTTCAAATGTTGTCGAATTTATAACACCTTTCATTACAGAAAATAGTAAAAATTCTGTAAATATTTCGCCAAACCCTGTAAATTCAACTCTTCACATCAATACATTACACGACCTCTTTTCGGTACAATTTTGCACATCAAGTGGTGATATAGTTTTAAATAAAACCGTTTCAGGCAAAAAAACCCAAATCAACTTAAGCCATTTCAATACAGGTATCTACATTTTAAAACTCGAAACCGAAAAAGGCATTTCAGTGCATAAGGTGGTGGTGAAGTGATAATCAAACTCTGACAGTCCGCCAGTTGGGGGACTGTCAGAGTTCTAATAAACAAAAAACATGAAAAATCAAATCGCCTTTCTTTTACTGATCATTCCAATGATGAGTTTCAGCCAAACCTGGAATCCCATAGGCCCTGACACGGCAAACATTTCAAGAATTGATTTTGGTGTCTCCGTTCAGCGCCATGTTTTGTGTGCCGACAATGGGTTTTATGTGTATAATTATGGCAGCAACACCTGCGAATTTTTCAGTTATGGAGGGATGCCCGTTACAGGAGCAGGTTATTTTAACAACGATAAAATTCTTGTTGCCATGGGCGATGGCAGTTGGTCGGATGGTGTTTACACCTTCGATTTATCTACCCACGATTTTGAAGTGATGGACTGGTTTGTATGGCCTAATTTTCTGCATTATCACGAGACCACCCAAACCTGGTGGGTGGGCAGCGATTGGGGTGGTCTCTGGAAATCGGAGGATGGCATGGTTTGGGATGCGATTCAGAACTTTAATACCTTTCCCTGTATTAGTATCGCATCTCAAGGACAATACATGATTGTGCAACTCATCAGCGACCTCACCAATGGCTATTGGTCGGACGATGATGGCGAAAGCTGGAATCCCTCGGAATTGTCTCCGGGATTTCCTGATATGGCTTATCACTACGACATGACCTTACTGGGAGTTTATCCGGGCTATTCTAACTCTTCAGGCCTGTGGAAATCGAATGATTTCGGCAACTCATGGCAGCCTGAAATTTATCAGGATAATATGACGACTGTCTGTTTTGATGTGTTTTCATCAATAATTGTTGGCTTTGATGGCCAGGGGCTAGGCATTTATCATCCCGGAAACGGTATCGTTTTTATCAATTCAAATTTACCCAACCTGTACATCAACAAAATCCAGGTAAACCCTACCATGAGTGCGCCGGCACTTTTTGTTTCCACAGATCAGGGAGCTTATTATAGCTATGATTATGGCGTAGGTATAGATGTGAATGAAAATAATAGCGCTAAAATTCAGCTTGCTCCAAATCCAGTAGATGATATTGTAAACATAACCTCGGAGATAAGTCTAAAATCAATCCAAATAATTAATTCTACCGGTCAGATTGTATACCATAAAAACAATTCAGGCATGGAATTACAAATAAAATTAAATGCATTAGAAAGTGGCACTTATGTTTTAAAACTCGATACCGAAAAAGGCATTTCAGTGCATAAGGTGGTGGTGCGGTGATAAACAAACTCTGACAGGTTTGAAACCCTTTCAGAGTTTCAAGTTACAATGAAAATAGAAATAATTTGAAATAATCAATCCCTTGCCGCCCTCATCCTTTTGACTATTTTTGCCATCCAAAATTTTGATTATTGGTTTCAATAAATAACATATCAGTACATTTTACAGGCACCTACATTTTTGATGACATATCACTCCTGGTGAATGATCGTGACCGCATTGGCTTTGTAGGGAAAAATGGGGCCGGAAAAACCACCCTGCTCAATATTATCGCCGGCGAGTTGGAACCTGAAAAGGGTTCTGTTTCTTTACCATCGGCTCAAACCATCGGCTACCTGAAACAGGAGATGAACCCTAACAGCCGCAGAAATGTGTTGGAAGAAGCCAAACAGGCTTTTAAGGAACATCTTGCGCTTGACGCAGAAATAAGAAAACTTACTGAGGAGATAGCCACCAGAACCGATTTTCACTCTGTTGATTATCTTCAATTAGTAACAAAACTCAATGAGGCCAACGACCGGTTTGCTGTGCTGGGTGGCCACAAAATGGACGAGAATACTGAACGAATTTTGATGGGACTTGGCTTTGAGCGCAAAGATTTCGTGCGTCCACTCACTCAATTCAGCAGCGGTTGGCAAATGCGTGTGGAACTTGCAAAAATACTGCTACGGATGCCTGATGTGCTATTGCTCGATGAGCCCACCAACCACCTAGACATCGAATCCATTCAGTGGCTCGAAGATTTTCTGATCAATTATCCCGGCGCAGTAGTGCTGGTATCGCACGACCGGGCTTTCCTCGACAATGTAACCAACAGGACTGTGGAATTGTCGATGGGGAAAGTTTTCGATTACAAAGCTTCCTATTCCGAATTTGAAGCCTTGCAGGCGCAGCGTTTGGATAAGGAAATTTCGAGCTTTAATAACCAACAACAG
>JGI10211J34971_10003916_pt1 | contig 11870 bp, 10 predicted proteins | sample Etolagsediment_FD_34971 | JGI IMG/M metagenome (IMG submission 34971)
ACCGCAGACCGCCAGAAACTTGAAGGCTACCTCGCTTGGAAGTGGGGCCTTGAGTCCGACCTGCCCGCAGGCCATCCCTATAAGTCGGCACCGCCGACCGCATGAGTGAAACAAATGTCATACTATCTTTTTAACACCGATGTCAGATGGTTTTTGTTGGAAGATATTCTGACGGAAATCCCCAACGGTTTGTTCGCAAACAATCTCAATATCAACTATACAGTTACGCCATTCGAAAGTATTCAACAGTTGATCCCAGTGTTTGAGGCTCCGGAGGATCTATATAAAATAAGACATATAAGTAGGTTCTCACATGTTTACTTATTTTAACAATAAAGCGATTCGCAATCTTGTTGTGGCGTTCGGATCTCTGTTCAACAACATGTATGTTCGTAGATTCAACGCGGACGGGTCGGTAAAACAGTCGATTCGCGTTCCTCTTTCTTACGGTTCGAAGGAAAAATACATTCGCATTCTAGAAGAAGGCGGTGGTATTCGTAACGAAGATGGCGAAATTGTTCAAATGACTTTGCCACGCATGAGTTTTGAACTCACGAACATGTCATACGATAGTTCTCGCAAGCGTCAAACCATTCTCAAGCACCGTCAGATACCACAGGAAAGTTCAGAAAGTGCTGGGTATTCTTATTCAGAAGTGCCTTATCAGTTTACCTTTGAACTCTACATTATGTCGAAGTTTATGGATGAAGCACTACAGATTGTAGAGCAGATTCTTCCATACTTCACACCGGAGTTTACTGTTACACTAAACCCGACAGATGTTCACAAGAAAGTAGATGTCCCAATCTATCTTTCGTCTGTCTCCAGCACCGATGACTACGAAGGATCTCTTGATACTCGTAGGCTTATCACATATACACTTACATTTACTGTAAATTCGTATGTGTATGGAAGAATCTACTCACAAGGAACTATTCGCAGAATCTTTGCTACTCTGTTTGATATGAACGATGTCACGAATGGTATCACCGCACCATATGCGGGTGTTTCGTCGGGTGTACCGTTCAACTATGGTCTAACGGCAGATCCGAACGGCATAAATGATGGTATGGCATTGTCTATGGTTGATATTGGTGTATCTGGACCAAACGCAACAGTAGATGACTTTGATTCGGTTGTAACTATTCGCCCATATGGATTCACTAGTGGCTTTATTACTGCGTTTGGAGATATCATTGAGTGAAAAGAAAAGAATAGATGAAAAGATATCGAATGCTCTTGACATTCCCGTTGCCAGCGGAGAAATAATCGACTATGACACAGAAGAAAAGCATCTAGTCGAACCGATAAATACTGATCTCGATGTAGACTATCAGAGTGTTCGTCAAAACCTTCAGGACATCATTGATCGTGGAAAAATTGCAATCGATGGTATTCTTACCGTTGCAGAAGACACAGACAGTCCCAGAGCATATGAAGTTGCTGCTCAGATGATAAAAAATGTTGCGGATGTCAATAAGGATCTTATCGATATTCACAACAAACTGCGAGCAATAAAGTCTTCATATGAAGGTCCAAAGACAGTTACAACAAACAACACTCTGTTCGTCGGTTCAACAAAGGAACTGCAAAAGTTTCTGAAACAACAACAGGAAATGCTATTAGATTCTGAAAAAGGTGAAGAGGATGCCGTTCAAGACGAATGACCAGTATCGTGATAATCCGCTGCTAAAGAAAGCGGGTATCGAGTTTGAGTTTACAAAAGAGCAGTTGGAAGAATATGTGAAGTGTTCCAACGATCCCATGCATTTCACCAAAAACTATGTGAAGATCGTTACGCTTGATGAAGGTTTAGCACCGTTCGAGCCGTACGAGTACCAAAACAAGATCATTCGTACTGTACACGAAAACAGATTCGTCATCTGTAAAATGCCGCGGCAGTCGGGAAAAGCACTTTCTTTGGACACTCGCATTCCAACCAAACAAGGCTGGAAAACAATGGGTTCCCTGCGAGTGGGTGATCGTATTTTGTCGCCAAATGGAAATGAATGTACCGTTACATTTAAAACAGAAACAATGTTCAATCATGTATGTTATCAAATACACTTTGACAACGGTGATTCGATAACCGCAGACGCAGATCATCTATGGAATGTAAATTCATCATTCTGGAGAACAGGCACAAAAACAATCACCACACAAGAAATTTTTAATGCGTATCAAACAAAGAAAAAAACCGTCCGTGGCAATTCTTACACAGGACCATTTTTTATTGATATGTCGGAACCACAGCAATTTGAAGATAAAATTCTTCCGATTGATCCATACCTTCTGGGTATATGGTTAGGCGATGGATATAAAGGAGACGGAAGAATTATCGCACACAAAGACGATTTTGAACATTATAATTCAAGAGTTAATGTTGGACATACACGCGAAGAAAACAATTGTATTGTATTTCGTGTGGAAGACCTATACAAAAAACTACGAGAAAATTCGTTATTGAAAAACAAACACATACCTGAAATTTACTTAAGAGCATCCATAGAACAACGTCTGCAACTTCTTCGTGGGTTAATGGACACCGACGGCTCGGTAAAACCAAATAGTCGATCGTTTGAATTCTATCAAAAAGATTTTGACATGATCGTTTCTGTAAGAGAGTTGTTATCAACACTAGGAATCAAATCAAGAATAAGAAGAAAATTGATTAAAGATTGTTATTATCATACTCTTTCCTTTTCGACTGATCGGTTTACCGTGTTTTCTCTCCCCAGAAAAAACGAAAAAGTTGAACAATCGACACCAACACGACCAAACGAAAAAAGACTGTATATCACAAACATACAAAAAACAGAAAGCGTTCCCGTATGCTGTATACAGGTAGATTCACCAGATTCTTTGTTCTTGTGTGGTGAAACATTTATTCCGACACATAATACCACAACCATTGTTTCATACCTTCTTCACTATGTTCTATTCAATCCCGACATGAATGTTGCGATTCTCGCAAACAAACAAAGCACCGCGATAGAAATTTTACACCGGTTTAAAACAGCGTATGAAAACCTACCAAAGTGGCTACAGCAAGGTGTGTTCTCATGGAATAAGGGAAGCATCGAATTAGAAAACGGTTCACGAATTCTTGCGGCATCGACATCTTCATCCGCAGTCCGTGGTAGTTCATTCAACCTCATCTTCATCGATGAGTTTGCATTTATTCCTCATGAAATTGCAGAAGAGTTTTTCGCGTCGGTGTATCCCACTATCTCGTCTGGCTCAGAAACAAAGGTACTTTTGGTAAGCACACCAAAAGGGCTGAACATGTTTTACAAGTTCTGGACAGACGCGGTAAACAAGCGAAATCTTTATATTCCAATCGAGGTTCGATGGCAAGATGTACCTGGCAGAGACGAAAAGTGGAAACAGGAAACCATTGCAAACACCAGTCAAGAACAATTTAATCAGGAGTTTGAGAGTTTATCATCCAAAACCAAAATTATTATAAATAATCAGGAAACAACTCTCGGAGAACTATATGACGACCTATATTCATCAAACCCCACCGAAAAATATCCTGATTGAAGCACAAAAACAACACAAGTCTGCTAATGCACTCTCAAATCATTTTGGTGTATCACGAAAAGTAATCAATAGATGGCTAAAAGAACACAATATAGAAAAAAACTCTTACTTTCTACCAAAAAATAAGAACCTAAAAAAACTTCTCCAAACCGCATCGTTTTTAGATGCACTTGAACTCGGTTACTCTAAGAAAGATATTCAATCATATTTTTGGTCACGACACATCTCACCACCAAAAGCAATACTTCTTTCCAAAAAAGAAACAGCAAGAAGATGCAATCTCCTCGAAAAACATTACTCACAAGGAATACAAAAGGCACTTCTTCTTGATCCTAGTCTTGAAAAATCTATCTTACATTGGACACAAGATCATACTCTGCAAAGTGATAAAATCACAGAAAGAATCTATAGATTGATTCATGGTTTCAAATCAGATGAAGTCAAAACATGTATTGTAGAAAGTTTACCTTTAAAATTTTATACACTTAAAAAAGGTTATGGTAATAGTGATAAACAAGTATGTTACTTAGTAAACGATTTGCCCGAAAAAATTTCAAAATCTTCTCAACAACTGTTTGACGCTATTAATAACAAATTGCCCAAAGAGTTACAAAACAAATCTAAGTACGCTACAAAAGGACGAGAATATAGAGTTTGTATTCTTAAAAATGATCCTTTTATTCACCCCCTAAGAAACAAGAAAAATTATTATCTTGACTTCAAATTAGACAATATCAACATTGAATTTGATGGTTCTAAATGGCACAACAAAGAAAAAGACAAAGTGAGAGACGAATATCTAAAATCAAGAGGATATTCTATTCTCAGAGTAGACTACAGTGAGTTTAGAAAAACCCCCAATCAAACCATTCAAAAATGTTTAGACTTTATTCATGAGAATATAAATGACAGTCATTCCAAACCATAAAAATTTCAAAGTATTAACTCCGTCTGGTAATCAATCTTTTTCTCACATACAAAAATTTAAGAGAAAAGGATACATACACTTTCAGTTCGACGATAATACCGAACTAAAGGTATCACCCAAACATCCATTTATCGTTAACGGTGTAAAAAAGTTGGCGTGCGATATGTCAACCGATGATGTTATCGACGGAAAAAGAAAAAATATTTTTCACATCGAGTTTGTGGACGAAGATATCGAATTATACGATCTATTGAATGTGGAAAATGGCAATCTATACTACACCAATGATCTTGTATCGCATAACTGTGACTTCCTACAATCTACGGGAACTCTCATTGACGGTGAAAGATTACGATTGCTTACTTATTCTAGACCAAAAATTTCAAACACGAACGGGTTTAAAATTTACGAAGAACCCATCGAAGATCACAAATACATGTTGGTGTGCGATGTGTCTAGAGGTGTTGGAAAAGACTTCCATGCGTTTTCTGTTCTTGACATAACCAAACCACCATACAAACAGGTTGCTACCTTCAGAAACAACGAACTGTCACCTCTTGTTTTGCCAAGTGCAATCTATCCTGTGCTTCGTCAATACAACAATGCTTTTGCTCTGATTGAAGTCAACGATATTGGCGCACAAGTAGCAGACATTCTCAAACATGATATGGAGTATCCCAATATTCTTGGTACATCATATCGTGGTAGAAAAGGTCAAGTTCTTGGAGAGGGGTTCGGAAATGAAGCACAAAACGCAAATGGTATTCGTACTACTACTCCGATCAAAAGAATCGGATGTTCACTTCTTAAATCACTGATTGTCGAAAATAAATTAATCATCGAGGACTATTGGACCATCGATGAACTTACAACATTTGTTGCTACCAAAGAATCATATGAAGCAGAAAAAGGACATCACGACGATTTAGTAATGACTCTTGTGTTGTTTTCTTGGGCTACAAGCCAAGAGTATTTCAAAGAACTGTTGGACACTGACATACGAAAAGCGATTTACGAGAATTCTTTAGACAAAATCGAAGAGGAAATGACTCCTTTTGGGTTTATTGAGTACGGAGATTCTGTTGAAGACACCTTCGTGGACGAATCAGGAACACTTTGGACAGTGGACAATGATCCGTCTCGTCAGTGGTGGAATCTCGATCAAGACAACCGGGGATCCTCTGGATGGTATTGATGTCAAGATTTGAAAATCCATAAATAAGACCGAATAAAGTTATCTAATCAAGGAGATATTCATGGGTTTTCAAGTTTCTCCAGGCGTAAATGTCACTGAGAAGGATCTCACAAACCTAGTACCATCTGTAGCAACAACAACAGGTGCGTTTTGTGGTTACTTCAACTGGGGTCCAGCAGAACAAATCGTCCAGATCGACAGTGAGCGATCTCTTATCGAAACATTTGGTTATCCAAACAACAAAAACGCAGAGTATTGGTTCTCTGCTGCAAACTTTCTGAGTTACGGAAACGATCTTCGAGTGGTTCGCAAGACTACCGCAGGAGCAGCAAACTCCATCGTTCGTGGGTTGGCAGAGCAAGGTGTTTCAAATATTTACGACTTTACCGGTGGACTTACCGGTGGTACATCAGGCATTCTCATCAAGAATGCAGATGACTACTATGATGGCATTCCGGTAGTAGGTGTTAGTGGTCTTGGTGGTCCAGACGAAGACTCACTTGGTATTGGTGGTGCAGATTATGTTCCTTTCGTTGCGAAGTACCCCGGTGGTTTGGCAAATAATCTCAGCGTTTCGATCTCAGATATACCAGAAGAAATTTTTTATGGTGGAATCACTACACAGTCAGGCTCCGGTGTCACATTTATCACTAGCAACAACGAAACAGTTCTCGCTGGTGTTTTAGAAGTCGCTGGTGTTTCGACAACAGTTAGTGGGGGCGGTGGCGATGCCGGCGGCATCGGCAGCGACGGTGGTGGTGGAAATCAAACTATCATTGAAACAATTCCACTCGACTTTGTTGGTCAAATAGCAAGAGGTGACTATGTTCGTCTCAGCGGAACGAACTCAATTTACACCGTAGTTGGATTCAGCGGTGGTACTGCATCACCTTCAAGTGCAACAATCAACGTTGACAATGTTACTAATTCAAACCACTACAACGAAGCGACTAACTACACACATGTTTATGTAACACCGGAACTTCTTCCAGAAGATGTCGGTTCTGGTATCACCGCAACCGTTCTGTGGAGATATAACGAAAACTTTGATCGTTTCCCAACAACATCAACACAAGCAGAAACATACGGTCTGAGAAACGACGAAGTTCAAATCGCAGTAATTGACCGAACAGGTCTTATTTCTGGTGCGCCAGGTACTGTTATTGAAACATTCACCGGTTCCAAAGCAAGAGATTCAAAGAAGTTCGATGGAACTTCCAACTACTATGTAAATGTCATCAATCAAACCTCCAAGTATATCTGGTGGGGCGATCACCCAGCGGGTGAACTTGTAAATCAAGACGGTATCTTCGGTGGAATAACCGCAGGTAGACCTTGGGGCGATTCATTTGAGGAAATTCGCACCGGTGACGGAGATTCCGGTCAAGGGACTAAGTTTGAACGTCTTGTTCGTAACTTCTACGGTGACATGAATGCAGGTATCGATGGTTCTACCGCAGAACTGTTCTCGGGCGCCAATAACGACAGACTCTACACAAACGGTTATGAATTGTTTGAAGACTCTGAAACTGTCGATATCGCACTTATCGTTGGTGGTCCTGCCGAATCAACACTTGCAAAGAAACTCGTTGAACTTGCAGAAAAGAGAAAGGATGCCGTAACATTCCTCTCTCCTATTCGTACAGCAGTTGTAAACAACAACACACCAAATCTTAAGGTATCTGCTGTAGTTAACTACTACAATGTTCTGTTGAACAAGTCGTCTTCGTACGGTTTCTTTGACAGTGGTTGGAAGTATCAATACGATCGTTATAACGATGTGTATAGATGGATTCCTTTGAACGGAGATACTGCCGGTTTGACAGCAAGAACAGAATTCAATACTGACGCTTGGTTCTCTCCAGCAGGTTTCAACCGTGGACAGATCAATAATGTTGTCAAGTTGTCATACAACCCAAGCAAGTCTCTTCGAGACACACTCTACAAGAACAACATCAACCCTGTTGTTTCGTTCCCCGGAGAAGGAACAATTCTCTATGGTGACAAGACAATGCAGAGAAAGGCTTCTGCATTCGATCGACTGAATGTCAGACGACTCTTCATCGTTCTTGAAAAGGCTATCGCAACCGCTGCGAAGTTCTTCCTGTTTGAATTCAACGATCAGTTTACTCGCGCACAGTTTGTTTCCACAGTTGAGCCATTCTTGCGTGAAGTAAGAGGTCGTCGCGGTATTACAGATTTCCGTGTAGTTTGCGACGAAACAAACAATACTGGAGATGTAATCGACCGAAACGAATTCGTTGCAGACATTTTTATCAAGCCTGCTCGTTCAATTAACTACATCCAACTCAACTTTGTTGCAGTTCGTACGGATGTCAACTTTGAAGAAGTTCTTGGAGCCTAATCAGATCACCTAGATATCTGAGGAGAAAACAATCAGATGAACATTTCAACTTTTCTTACAAATCTTAAGTCTAAAGGAATCGCTCGTCCGAACCTCTTTGAAGTTACTGGTGTAATTGGTCCTAGCGGAGCATTGAACCCAGTGTCTGAATCGATCTATGTTCGATCAGCGAGCGTCCCACCGTCAACACTCGGTGAAATCACAGTTCCTTACCGTGGTAGAGTAGCAAAAATTCCAGGCGATCGAACATTCGATAACTGGTCAATCACAGTAATCAGCGATGAAGGCTACGATCTTCATAACCGATTCCTTCGTTGGGCAAACTCCATCAACGGAGTTGAAACCAATGTCGGTGAAGGAACAGGAGCAGGAGAAATTTTCGGTGCCCCAATCTATCAGGATTGGCAAGTTTCGACTCTTGCAAAAGACGGTTCTCGTACAAGAACATGGAATCTTGTAGGTTGCTGGCCTATTTCAATCGGTGCGATTGAAGTCGCAGCAGATTCAAATGACAGTTTTGCGGAATTTACCGTAGACATTGCTTATCAATACTACACAACTGAAGGTGTAGTCTGATTCAAACAACAATGGGGTTCTAATGATTGATTTATTTGGTTACACTTTTGGTAAAAAGAATCCAAAAATAGGCGCCGAGTCTCTGTCAAAGAGACCGGTGTCTTTTGTTCCACCGGATAGCGAAGACGGTGCATCGTTTGTTGATGCAACCGCAGGGTTTTTTGGTTCGATTGTGGACTTCGACGGTCAAATCAAAAACGACAGACAACTTGTTTACAAGTATCGAGAAATGTCCTTACATTCTGAAGTTGATTCGGCAATCGATGATATCGTTAACGAAGCAATCGTTATTGATGATTTAAAAAATATTGTCGAATTAAATCTAGATCATGCCGATATGACAAATGCGACCAAGGACAAAATTCAGAAAGAGTTCGACGAGATTTTAAACCTTTTGAATTTTCATAACAAAGGTTATGATATCTTTCGTAAATGGTACATTGACGGAAAAATTTTCTATCATGCGATTGTACCACAGGACGCTCCGCAAAAAGGCATCGTTGAACTTCGTCCTGTAGATGCTGCAAAAATGCAAAAAATTCGAGAAGTCGAAAAGAAAGTAATTAGTGGTCCAGAAACAGGAAATGCACCAGTTGAAGTGGTGGAAAATGTTTCAGAATGGTATCTCTATACAGACGACGATACTTACAGTTCGTCCAGCCCAAATTGGCTTGGTCACACTTCTCAGACAAACAATGGGCTAAAAATTCACCCGAATGCAATTGTTTATTGTCATTCTGGTCTGTTTGATTTGCAAAAAAGACGCACATACGGTTATCTACACAAGGCAATCAAACCACTCAATCAGTTACGAATGATAGAGGATGCAGTAGTCATCTATCGCATCTCTCGCGCTCCTGAAAGACGGATTTTCTACATCGACGTCGGTTCTTTGCCAAAAAATAAAGCGGAACAGTATCTTCGTGATATCATGAACCGGTATCGCAACAAGTTAATGTACGATGCTGCAACTGGAGAAGTACGCGACGACAGACGCTTTCAATCGATGCTTGAAGATTTTTGGCTCCCACGAAGAGAAGGTGGTAGAGGAACAGAAATTACCACACTGCCAGGTGGTGAAAATCTTGGCAAAATGGAAGATGTGGAATATTTCAAAGAGAAATTATATCGCTCTCTAAATGTTCCCGTTTCCCGCCTTCAGTCTGACAATGGATTTAATATGGGAAGATCTTCAGAGATCACCCGAGATGAATTAAAGTTTTTCAAATTCATTGAAAAGTTACGATTGAAGTTTTCTGATCTGTTTATCCAGACACTCAAAATTCAACTTACCGCCAAAAACATCATGTCGGAAGAAGAGTTCGAGCAAATTAAAAACAAATTTCAGTTCGACTATGCAAGAGATTCATACTTTACTGAACTAAAGAACACCGAAATTCTTTCAAATAGAATGAATCTTCTTCGTGATATCAAAGAGCATGTTGGAACATATTACTCTCACGAATTTATTCGCAAGAAGATTCTCAAGCAATCCGAAGAAGATATCAAGGATATCGACAACCAGCTACAGAAGGAGCGGGAAGAAGGTCGAATCACAGACGACACGAAGGAGTTCTATTGATGAACGATATCGATAAACGATTCATATACGAACAAGAAACTGTTGTTACAAAGACAACAGAAAAACCCGCTACAGCAAATGATCCCGAAATCGCTCTCGATCCGAAGTTAGAGAAGGAGTTTTTTCTGGATGCAATTGATTTTCATGGACACACAATTACAGTAAAAACTCTTGGAACTGGTCCAACATCACCAGTGGTTGTTTATATCGATGATAAGAGATGGGAAATGTTTCCCGGTCCAAAGCGTGCATTACAAGCAGCCAAAAAACATGTAAAATCATTGGGTAAAAAAGAACAAAACAATAAATACTCTACGGCAGAAAAAACACAGGAGTCCAAAGAAATGAAAAATTTCATGTCTTACCTATTAGAAGGTAATCTTCAGGGTGCGAGAGAGTTTACGAGAAACCAACTCTACAAAAACGCGAAACAACTTATTTACAAAGAATCCAAGAAAATCGCTTCTAAGATCGGTGAAGTAAACGACGAAATCGAAGACGAAATCGAAGAAGCAGACGACAAGAAATCTGCAAACGACAAGAAAACCACAAGTAGTGATAAGAACGACAAGAAGAGTGATTATGACTACGGTTCTACTGTTCGACGCGGAGTTCGTGTCAACCTACGATCCACCTGATACTACAATACGGAAATTTCAATGAGACTCATCACAGAAGTTAACGACAACATCGATGTTCTAGTAATCTCAGAGGAAAACGATCCTCAGAAAAACTATTACATTTCCGGTGTTTTCATGCAGTCAGAAAAGAAAAACCGAAACGGAAGAGTATATCCAAAAGACACTCTACTGAAAGAGGTGAATCGTTATAATGAAGAGATCGTAAAGAACAATAGAGCAATGGGCGAACTTGGACACCCCGAAGGTCCATCAGTCAATCTGGAAAGAGTTTCGCACATCATTAAAGAACTTTATGTTGCCGGAAACGATGTGCATGGGAAAGCAAAAATTCTCAATACTCCTTATGGACAGATCGTCAAGAATCTGATCGATGAGGGTGCAAAACTCGGAGTTTCTTCGAGAGGTATGGGTTCTTTGCGAGCAGAAAAAGACGGAACCAATGTGGTACAAGAAGACTTTTTGCTTGCCGCTGTTGACATTGTTGCAGATCCATCAGCACCAGACGCATTCGTAAATGGCGTCATGGAAGGTAAAGAATGGGTATGGAACAATGGTGTTCTTCAACCAGTAGAAATCGAAAAAATGAAAAAGAAGATCACAAGAACAGAAAAGAGAATGCTAGAAGAAGCGAAAATCAAGATGTTTGAATACTTTATCTCTAGGCTGTAAAAAGTATAAATACACAAAGTAATACTCAAAGGAGAATACCAAATGTCTCATAGAAACGCCATTGACGCGGCAAAAAAGATTCTAGAACGAGAAGCACTTCTTGAAAGTGATGCAGAAGCAATCGGTGGAAAAGAAGAAATGGATATGCAAGGCAAAAAGTCTTATGTTCCTGATGAAGATTCCACAGATGAAATCATGGACGAAGAAGACGAATTCGATCTCGATGACATGGAAGAGTCGGAAGACTATGAAGATGAAATGAGTGAAGAAGACGAGGAAGAACTCGAAGAAGAATCTGACGAAGAAAAGATGGAAGAGGAAGACGAGGAAGAACTCGAAGAAGAATCTGACGAAGAAAAGATGGAAGA
>JGI10211J34971_10003917_pt1 | contig 11869 bp, 12 predicted proteins | sample Etolagsediment_FD_34971 | JGI IMG/M metagenome (IMG submission 34971)
TGTTTTGCATCAGCTTCGTCGTGGTGACGGTGCGAGCTCGGGTCGCGGTCCTTGACCCCGCCCTCGAAGAGGCGGGCCGCGACCTGTATGGTTCGCCCGCCCAAGTGTTCTGGAGAGTCACCTTCCCACTGCTCATCCCCGGCATCATGGCCGCGGCGCTGTTGTCCTTTGCGCTGAGTTTCGATGACTTCATCATCACCAACTTCAACGCGGGACCCGCGATGACCTTCCCCCGCTTTGTCTATACGGCAGCGGCTCGAGGAATTCCGGCGGAAGCCAATGTGATTGCCTCTGCTGTGTTCTTCGCGGCCATCATCCTCGTTCTGATTGCCCAGATCAGCAGTGCCATTAAGCGCAAAAGACTCACACTCGCTGGTTAGACCCTCCACCCGATAGCCATGAAGGGACCTGTAATGTCTGTTGACCGCGCTCGACTCGGTCGTCTCGTCTCTGAGGAGGTTGCTCGGTTCGAAGCTGAGCGGCCGCACTCAAAAGCACAGTTTGAGGTTGCCAAAAGTCGGATGCCCGATGGTGTTCCGATGCTCTGGATGGCGAAGTGGCCGGGACCCTGGCCTGTCTATGTTGCGAGCGCGAAGGGCGCGCACTTCACCTGTGTGGATGGGATCGACCACGTTGATCTGTGTTTGGGCGACACCGGAGCGATGGTGGGGCACTCACCGGACCCGACGGTTCGAGCGGTGACTGAGCAGCTCACGAAGGGCATCACCACCATGCTCCCTACCGAGGACGCAGCGATTGTGGCGGGCATGCTGGCGGACCGTTTTGGGGTGCCGATGTGGCAGTTCACTCTGACCGCTACTGATGCGAACCGCGCCATGATTCGCTATTCACGCCAGGTGACCGGGAAGAGCAAAGTCCTCGTCATGGATTACTGCTACCACGGCAGTGTCGACGAAACCTTTGCCACCCTGGATGACCAGGGCTCAGTGGTGGAGCGTCGCGGAAATATTGGTGCTCCGGTGGAGCCGGAGGCGACCACCGTTGTGGTTCCTTTCAACGATGTGGCCGCTCTGGAGAAAGCTTTTTCCTCGGGAGATATTGCCTGTGCTCTGGTGGAGCCAGCGATGACGAACATCGGCATTGTGTTGCCCGATGAGGGCTGGCATGAGGCACTGCGCGAGCTCTGCACGAAGCACGGTGCAGTCCTCATCATCGATGAGACACACACGGTGTGTGCGGGGCCCGGAGGTATGACACTGCGAGATGGCCTGAAGCCCGACGCTGTGGTGATCGGGAAAACCATCGCCGGGGGCATCCCGGCCGGCGCCTATGGCATGACGGGCGAGCTCCAACAGCGAGTCAGTGCCTCGATTCACCTCGAAGACATTGATGTCGGAGGAGTCGGTGGCACCCTGGCGGGGAACGCACTTTCCTTGGCTGCCATTCGAGCAACCCTCGGGGAGGTCCTCACTCCCGAGTCCTACCCCGAGATGATTCAGCGCGCCACAGAGTGGACCGAGGGTGTTCAGGCCACCATCTATGAGTTCGGTGTTCCGTGGCAGGTGACCCAGTTGGGGACGAGGGCGGAGTACAGCTTCCTTCCGCACGCGCCGAAAGACGGGGCAGAAGCGGCCCACGCTGATGATTTTGAGCTCCAGCAGTATTTGCACCTGCATGCTCTGAACCGGGGAATTCTTCTGACACCGTTTCACAACATGGCGTTGATGAGCCCTGCAACAACCGCTGCCGATGTTGCTGCTCACACGGCTCACTTCCGTGAGGCCGTGGCAAGCTTGTTTGCGTGAGCACCGAACTGTTTAGGACCGCCCAGAAGGCGGAGCTCCTCCAGGGCATGCGCCATGCCCGGATGGCAATCGGGCGGGGCCAGGTTGTGTGTATCCCCACAGACACCTCCTACGCTCTGGTCGCAGACGCCTTCAAGGCCAGTGCGGTGCAGGCTCTTCGCGACGCCAAGGGCATGCCAGACAGGGCACCGCTATCGGTCTTTGTCCCCGGAATCCCCACACTCCGAGCATTGGCCGCTGAGGTGGCCGAGGACGTGGCCACCCTGGCGGGCGAATTTTGGCCAGGAGGCCTCACGCTGATTGTGCCGGCGGGGGAATCCCTGAGTTGGGATCTTGGTGACACCCAAGGAACCGTCGCACTGCGGATGCCGGCCAATCGCATTGCCCTCGAGTTGCTGAGCGAGACTGGGCCCCTGGTTCAATCGGGTGCGTGGGCCAGCGGACAGAAGCCGCTAGTGTCACCCACTGCACTCCAGAGGAGGTTTGAGGGTGTGGTTTCGGTGGTTCTGGGAGCAGCGGAGGAAAAACCGGGGACAGCCGTCTCCACGGTGATTGATGCGACCTCGCTGGATGCACGCCAGGGCAAACTTCGCATCGGGCGGGAGGGTGCGGTCCCGGTGACCGATATTTTCTCGGTGATTCCACCGGAGCGTTTTGCCTAAACCACCGCTGGAAGGCCAATTAGTTTCTCCCAGGGGTGCTTTGCTAAAGTCATGAGGGACGACATTCGCCGCGCTCTTCTGCGCCCCGAAACTGGAGACAGAGCTGTTAACAGAAGCCACTGACACGCTGTTCCAGTTAGCAGCCGGCGAAACCTTTAGTCCTCCAACCATTGAGGAATTTTTCCCTCCCGCGGTGCTGTTTGAGGGCACCTGGTTCGAGATGAATCGCATCATTTTGGTGCGACTTCTGGCTGTTGTGGCACTGGTGTTGGTGTTTTGGCTGGGAACCCGCAAGATGCGCACCGTTCCTGGCCGATTCCAGGGAACGGTGGAGCTGGCGCTGAACCTGGTTCGTGTCAACATCGCCGAGGATCTGCTCGGCGAGAAGGATGGCAAGCGCTTCCTCCCGCTACTCACCACGATTTTCTTCATGGTCTGGTTCATGAATGTGACGGGAATTATTCCCGGGCTCAATATCGCCGGAACCAGCGTGATTGGTATGCCTCTGGTGCTGGCGATTGCCGCCTATGTGGCTTTTGTCTACGCGGGCTTGCGTAAGCACCCAGTGGCGTTCTTGAAGAACTCCCTGCTTCCCCCCGGTGTTCCGTGGCCTCTCTACATCATCGTGACGCCGATCGAGTTTGTCTCCACCTTTATTCTTCGCCCGGTCACGTTGACCCTGCGTTTGCTCATGAACATGGTGGTGGGTCACTTCCTGCTGGTGCTGTTTTTTTCCTCCACCCACTTCTTCATCCTGTATTCCGACTCCTGGATGGCATTCTTTGGTATCGGGACTATCGCGTTTAGCATCGCGTTCACCTTTTTTGAACTGTTGGTCGCAACCCTGCAGGCCTACGTATTTACCCTTTTGACCGCCGTCTACCTCCAGCTCGCGCTGGCGGAAGAACACTAAACCTCAGCCCGATACGACATCGGTCTGACAACATGGAAGGAAACACCTGTGGACACAACCTCGGTAATCGCCGAACTCTCCGGAAATATTGCGACGGTCGGTTACGGCCTCGCAGCAATTGGTCCCGCCATCGGCGTGGGCATCGTGGTGGGCAAGACCATTGAGTCTGTTGCTCGCCAGCCTGAACTTCAGGGCCGCCTCACGGTCTTGATGTATATCGGTATCGCCTTCACCGAAGCTTTGGCGTTTATCGGTATTGCCACATACTTCATCTTCACTGGATAGGCCTGAGCATGCAGACCGAAGCACTCCTTCTCGCAGCGGAAGGGGAAGCAACCAACCCGTTGCTCCCCGCGATCTATGACATTGTCTGGTCGATCATTCCGTTTGCTTTGGTGTTGCTGCTGTTCTGGCGCGTTGTGTTGCCCAGACTGCAGAAGACACTGGATGAGCGCTCCGAGGCTATCGAGGGTGGAATCGCCCAGGCAGAGAACGCCCAAGCTGAGGCAAAGGAAGCGTTGGAGAAATACAACGCCCTTCTCGCCGAAGCCCGGGCTGAGGCTGCCAGCATCAGAGATCAGGCCCGCACCGAGGGGACACAGATTCTTCAAGAAATGAAGACGAATGCCCAAACGGAAGCGGACCGTATAGCCCAGAGCGCGCAGGCACAAATAGAAGCAGAACGCCACCAAGCTGTGCTCTCCTTGCGCAAAGAGGTCGGCAACCTGGCGCTTGATTTGGCCTCCGCCGTCGTGCAGGAGCGCCTGACCGAGGACGCGAAAGCGGCCTCCGTCGTGGACAAGCTCCTCGCGGATCTCGATAAAGAGGCGAAGGCTCCCGCGAAGAAAGCACCGGCGAAGAAGCCCGCAGCAAAGAAAGCACCCGCAAAGAAGGCGACTAAGTAACCATGGGCGCACAGACCACACAATCCCTCGCGAAGGCTCGAGAGAGCCTGAGCGGGTATTCGGCAACCAGCGAGCTTGCCGCTTCGCTGTTTGCTGCTGCCCTGGGATTGTCGGGGTCGAAAGCCCTTCGAGGTGCACTGGCGGATTCCTCGGCAGAGCAGAAAGCCCTCCAGGTACTCGCGAAAGGTGCTTTTGCGTCGTTGTCCACCGACGCGAAAGCCCTGATTGGCGAGCTGGTCGCACTGCGCTGGTCGAGCCCGCTTGACCTGCAGGCTGCCCTGGAGGAGCTCGGTATTCGAGTCCTCGCTGGAGTGTCCGGTGGGTCCTCTGACTTAGTCGGTGAGTTGCTCGCGGTGTCGAAGCTGATTCACTCCGACCCCGAAGTGGAGCTCGCCGTGGGTTCCAAGCGCGCACCCGCGACCGCCAAAGCACACCTGGTGGGCGCCCTCATCGGTGGGAAAGTTTCGGCCGAAGCAGAGGCCATTGTGCGCCACCTGGTGGCGGACCCCCGGGGACGCCGAATTGGACGCATGCTGATGAACGCAGCGGAGATCGTTGCCGACCAGGGGGGCAAGGGCCTCGCCGTTGTCTCAGTGGCTAAGCCGCTGAATGCCGCCCAGCTCGGTCACATCGACGATCTGGTCCAGAAGAAGTATCACCGCCCGCACTACATCGCGCAGCAAATCGACGACAGTGTCGTCGGGGGAGCGCGAATTCGTGTGGGCGATGACGTAATTGATGGAAGCGTGGCCACCAGGCTGCAGGACTTGAGAATGAAACTTGCCGGCTAGCGCTGGCGATACACGTGCGAGTGCACACAACCAAAGGAAAAACCATGGCTGAACTCACAATCAACCCGGATCACATCCGCGATGCGCTGAAAGACTTTGCGAAGTCTTATGACCCTGGAACCGCGGCCACCACTGAGGTGGGCCACGTGCTGGATGCGGCTGACGGTATCGCTCACGTGGAGGGTCTTCCCGGCGTTATGGCCAACGAGTTGGTCAAGTTCCAGGATGGAACCCTCGGGCTCGCCCAGAACCTGGACGAGAACGAAATCGGTGTGGTGGTTCTTGGTGAGTTCAGCGGTGTAGAGGCTGGCCAGGAAGTCACCCGGACCGGTGAGGTTCTCTCCGTCCCCGTGGGCGATGGCTACCTCGGTCGCGTGGTCGACCCACTGGGTAACCCGATCGATGGCATGGGTGCCATCAAAGCTGAGGCCCGACGGGCGCTAGAGCTTCAGGCTCCGGGCGTTATGGCCAGGCGCAGTGTGCACGAGCCCCTGCAGACCGGTATCAAGGCGATTGACGCCATGATTCCGGTGGGTCGTGGTCAGCGTCAGCTCATCATTGGTGACCGCCAGACCGGCAAAACGGCTATCGCGGTCGACACCATCATCAACCAGAAGGCGAACTGGGACTCCGGAGATCCGGACAAGCAGGTGCGCTGCATCTACGTGGCGATTGGTCAGAAGGGCTCGACGATTGCCGGTGTGCGCGGCGCTCTGGAAGAGGCCGGCGCCATGGAGTACACCACTATCGTGGCGGCTCCCGCGTCTGACCCCGCAGGGTTCAAGTACCTCGCCCCCTACACCGGTTCTGCCATCGGTCAGCACTGGATGTACAACTCCAAGCACGTCTTGATCATCTTCGATGACCTCTCCAAGCAGGCTGAGGCCTACCGCGCTGTGTCTCTGCTGCTGCGTCGTCCTCCGGGCCGTGAGGCGTACCCCGGTGACGTCTTCTACTTGCACTCCCGTCTGCTGGAGCGCTGTGCGAAGCTCTCCGACGAGATGGGTGGAGGTTCGATGACGGGCCTGCCCATCATCGAGACCAAAGCCAATGACGTCGCGGCGTTCATTCCCACCAACGTGATCTCGATCACCGACGGTCAGATCTTCCTGCAGTCCGACCTCTTCCTCGCCAATCAGCGCCCCGCCGTGGACGTGGGTATCTCGGTGTCCCGCGTGGGTGGCGATGCTCAGGTGAAATCGATCAAGTCGGTGTCGGGAACTCTGAAGCTCGAGCTTGCGCAGTATCGCTCGCTCGAAGCCTTCGCGATGTTCGCCTCTGACCTCGACGCCGCCAGCCGTCGCCAGTTGGCGCGCGGGGCCAGGCTGACCGAGCTTCTCAAGCAGCCCCAGTACTCCCCCTACCCGGTGGAGGAGCAGGTGGTGTCCATTTGGGCAGGAACGAACGGAAAGCTCGACACCATCGCGGTGGAGGACGTCCTCAAGTTTGAGGCAGAGCTGCTCGACCACCTGCGTCGCAACACCAAGATCCTCGACACGTTGCGCAAAACCAACGTGCTCGATGATGACACCAAAGCCGAGCTGGAAAAAGAAGTTGACAAGATCGTGGTCTCCTTCCAGAGCTCTGGCTCTGAAGGCTTGGGTGCTCCGGGCAGCGAAGCGCACGACGCGCTTGCCGAGGACGACATCAACCAGGAAAAGATCGTCAAGCGCAAGCGCTAGACGACGACTAAAGGACTAAGAACTCATGGGTGCGCAGCTTCGGGTGTATCGGCAGAAGATTCGTTCTGCCGGCACAACCAAAAAAATCACTAAGGCTATGGAGCTGATTTCCGCGTCGCGGATTCAAAAAGCTCAAGCCCGGATGACTGCTGCAACCCCCTACACTCGCGCGGTCACGCGCGCCGTGTCGGCTGTGGCGACCTACTCCAACATTGATCACCCCCTCTTGACGGAAGCCGAGAACCCGAAGCGCGCCGCCATGGTGATTTTCACCTCGGATCGTGGTTTGGCCGGGGCCTTTAGTGCCCAGGTTCTCCGTGAGGCGAGTGAGCTTCGCGAGAAGCTGCAGGGTGAGGGCAAAGAGGTCATTAGCTACGTGATTGGCCGTAAAGCGGTCCAGAACTTCACCTTCCGCCAACGTGCTGTGGAGAAGTCCTGGACGGGGAACACCGACCAGCCCGAGTTTGAAACGGCCAAAGAAATTGCCCAAACCCTGATTGAGCAGTTCATCAAAGACGAGGCGGAGGGTGGCGTGGATGAAATCCACATCGTCTACAACCGCTTCGTGTCCCTGGTAACTCAGACGCCCGAGGTTGTTCGGGTGCTGCCTCTCGAGGTTGTCGAAGGCGTAGAAGAGCCCGGCAACACCGAGGTGTTCCCGCTGTATGAGTTTGAGCCTGAGCCCGATGACGTGCTGGACGCTTTACTCCCGGTGTACATCGAAAACAGAATCTTCACCGCCATGTTGCAGTCCGCAGCAGCCGAGCACGCAGCTCGCCAGAAGGCGATGAAGTCGGCCAGCGATAACGCCGACAAACTAATCCGCGAGTACACCAGCCTTGCGAACAATGCTCGCCAGGCTGAGATTACCCAACAGATTTCCGAAATCGTGGGCGGCGCCGACGCCCTCGCTTCGGCGAAGTAAAGAAAGAGAAAAACGAGATGACTAAGACCGCCACCACACAAGCAACTGCCACGGGTCGCGTTGCCCGCGTCACGGGGCCCGTTGTTGACGTCGAGTTCCCGCACGATTCGCTGCCCGAGATGTATAACGCACTCAAGACGGAGATCACCATGGGTGGTGAGACCAGCGTTTTGACCCTAGAGGTGGCGCAGCACTTGGGTGACGATCTCGTTCGCGCGATTGCCCTGAAGCCCACTGACGGTCTCGTGCGTGGCCAGGAGGTGCGCGACACCGGGGGACCCATTACGGTTCCGGTTGGCGACGCCACCAAGGGCAAGGTGTTCAACGTTCTCGGCGAGGTGTTGAACTCCGATGACAAGATGGAGGGCGTCGAGCGTTGGGGTATCCACCGCCAGCCACCACCCTTTGACCAGCTGGAGTCCAAGACTCAGCTGTTTGAAACCGGCATCAAGGTCATCGACCTCCTCACCCCCTATGTGCTGGGTGGAAAGATCGGTCTCTTCGGTGGAGCTGGTGTGGGCAAGACCGTGTTGATTCAGGAAATGATTCAGCGTGTGGCTCAGGACCACGGTGGTGTGTCCGTGTTCGCTGGTGTGGGGGAGCGTACCCGTGAGGGTAACGACCTCATCCACGAGATGGAAGAAGCTGGCGTCTTCGACAAGACCGCACTGGTGTTTGGCCAGATGGATGAGCCACCCGGAACCCGTCTGCGCGTGGCCCTGTCGGCGCTGACCATGGCGGAGTACTTCCGGGACGTGCAAAACCAGGACGTGCTGCTCTTTATTGACAACATCTTCCGGTTCACCCAGGCAGGTTCCGAGGTCTCGACCCTCCTGGGTCGTATGCCCTCGGCTGTGGGATATCAGCCCAACCTCGCGGATGAGATGGGTATCCTCCAGGAGCGCATCACTTCGACCCGAGGCCACTCGATCACGTCTCTGCAGGCCATTTATGTGCCAGCCGATGACTACACCGACCCCGCACCGGCGACCACGTTCGCTCACTTGGATGCGACCACGGAGCTCAGCCGTGACATCGCCGCCAAGGGTCTCTACCCCGCTGTGGACCCGCTGACCTCGACCAGTCGCATCCTTGACCCGCTCTACATCGGTGAGGACCACTACCGAGTGGCGACCCTGGTAAAGCAGATTCTGCAGAAGAACAAGGAACTGCAGGAGATCATCGCCATTCTCGGTGTTGACGAGCTCTCCGAGGAGGACAAGGTCACCGTGTCGCGCGCGCGTCGCATTCAGCAGTTCCTTTCCCAGAACACCTATATGGCGAAGAAGTTCACCGGTGTGGAGGGCTCCACGGTTCCCCTCAAGGAGACCATTGAGTCCTTCGATGCCATCGCCAAGGGTGAGTTTGACCACGTGGCCGAGCAGGCCTTCTTCAACGTCGGACCGATCAGCGATGTCGAAGAGAAGTGGGCGACCATGCAGAAGGAAATGGGCTAGGAATGTCCTCTCTGACCGTCACTGTTGTCTCCGCGACCGCCGAAGTGTGGTCGGGGGAGGCAACGATGGTTGTTGCGCGTACCACCGAAGGGGAGATCGGTATTTTGGCCGGTCACGAACCCACCCTCGGTGTTCTCGCCGCAGGCGAGGTGCGCATCACCACGACGGATGGCCAGAAGATCACCGCGAAGGCGGAGGATGGTTTTCTGTCCGTAGACAATAACCAGGTGACGATTGTTGCCGGTTTGGCAGAAATTACTTCCTAAGAATGCTGGTCCTGATCCCACCCTCGGAAACAAAAACTGCCGGTGGGAAACCAGGGTCATCACTCGATATCGGGCAGCTGAGCTTTTCGGTTCAGAACGCCGTGCGCAGCACTCTGCTCGAGCAGGTGGTGGAGCTCTCGGGTAATGAGTCGGCAGCCCTGAAAGCCCTGAAGCTGGGACCTAAAGGAGCGCCGGAGGTCCAGCGAAACCGCGACGTCCTCAGCTCGCCTGTCATGCCCGCCCTGGAGCGGTACACCGGAGTGCTCTTTGATGCCCTCGATCTCTCAAGCCTGCCCCCCCGTGCTCACTCGTGGGTCATGGACACCGTGGCGGTGTTCTCTGCACTGCTGGGTGTGATTCGAGCCTCGGACCCGATCCCCGCCTACCGGTTGTCGTTTGACTCGAAGCTTTCCGGTGGCCCGTTGGCCAGCCAGTGGGCTGTGGTCGCACCTACCCTGTGGGAGGAAGTCCCAGGCTTTGTGCTGGATCTGCGGAGCGAGGGCTACCGAAAGCTAGCCCCCGTGCCCGCTGATCGGGGGGTGTTTGTGGCGTTGGTCACAGAGGGCCCCCTGGGGTCACGACCAGCGCTTGGACACGCCAACAAGTCTGTCAAGGGAAGACTGGTTCGCGCGTTAGCGGAATCGGGCGCCCAGCTTGAGAGTGTCCAGGATGTGGTGTCGTGGGGTGCAGCCCACGGCTACCACTGTGATGCGGATTCTCTGCGGGAGGGCGTGATGGATCTGGTGATCAGCGGTAGCTGATGTTTTCCAGATCCAGGAGCTTCTCCTTGGTGGGAATGCCCTCACCACCGCTGTATCCGGTGATGCGGCGGTCTGAGGCCAACACTCGATGGCAGGGAATCACAATGGGGAGAGGATTTGCCCCTACGGCGCCACCGACTGCTCGGGCTGACCCTGGTTTTCCCACGGCACTGCCAAGCTCGCCATAGCTGGTGGCGTGTCCGTGGGGGATGTCTTGCAGAGCCTTCCAGATGGCCTCCTGGAACGCGGTTCCCCGGGCTTTCAGCGGAAGATCAAACGTGGTGCGTGTTCCGGCGAAGTACTCGTCCAGTTGCCGGGTGGCTAACTCGATGACGGCATCGCTTGAGGACCGGGGAACACGTTTTCCAATGTCCAGACCGATGAGGAATTCGCCATCGGAGGTCAGGGCAAGGGGACCAAGGGGGCTGTCAAGAGTGGCCTGAGTTGTCATATCCCGAGCGTACCGAAGCTGAGTCCGCCGGTCGAGAGAGTCCTCGCGAGCTGGGGAGAACTATTCTTCGAGATCCGTTGGGGGAGGGGTGAGCTCTTCCTCGGCTTCCAAGGTGACATTGATTCCCTGATTGAGCTCGGACACTTCGTCGTTGAGGACAAGAAGCTCCTCCAGCAGAGTGTTGTAGTCGGTGATTTTTGTTTGCAGGGTGATGCGCATTGATTCGAGGCGCACTTGGCGCTCCACCAACTCTGATCGCGCTGCCTCGAATTGGGATTTTGAGGGGAAAGCCCCGGGGGTGTCCGCTTGTTCATTGAAGGCAACGATGTCGGCAGCGAGAACCCGGGAAGTTTCTTCGTAGGTGAAGCGAAGCCCCTCAATTTCTGCGTTTCGGGAGTTCAGTTCATTACTGAGTTGCTGCAACTCAGCCTGCAGGGTGTCAAAGACCCGATAGACCCGGTCGGCTAGGTCTACGACCTTCGACCGGTCGTTGAAATACAGCGAATAGTGGGCTTCGAGCGCGTCGGGGATGTCGCGGATTTCGGTTCCGATGATGGAGTAGAGCTCGGGAATACGAGACGCTGGATTGTCGGCTTCGTAACTGTCGATGCGCTCAACTAGCGGGTGCTCTGATCCCACAGCCGCAAAGGCTTCCTCCAGGAGTGGGGCTAGGGCGTCTCGTTCGGCTGTGGTCTTTCGAAACCACACCGCGTGGAGCATTTCGTGCGCAGCGACGACCGGCTCAATACTCTCCAGTCGGGGATCCGTGACGTCGTAGAGGTAGATCCGGGAATCGCGGGTGGTGTAGCAGCCAAGAACCCCGATTCCCGGTTCGTTCCGGGTGCAATAACGACCAAACTCGAAGGAGGGGACAACGCGGGGCAGCGATGCTGTGAGGTACAGGGCTCCCGTCTCGGACAAGCCGGCTTGCTCGATGTAGGAGGCCACTGATTCGGGGGTATCAAACTGGTACGCCACTAGTTGGTCTTTGATGTTTTGCTCGTTCTCGACTACCCACAGAGCGCCCCAGGCGGCACCTCCCTGGAGGGCGAGCGCGCCAAGGGCTAACAGTGCAATTCCTGCGCGCACAATCTTTGACCCGATGCTCACGGTGAACCCTTTCCCGGCTCCCAATTGTCCAGGAGTCAACCAAGAAAACCCTGGAGTCGAGCGCGCGTGGCGATACCTCGTGTGTGCTCCCCGGATGGCTGCGAGATGCTGTGTACCCTGACGGTCAATGAGTCTTTTTGATGCCCAAACCGTGACACCTCCCTCACCCTGCAGTCGTTG
>JGI10211J34971_10003918_pt1 | contig 11867 bp, 6 predicted proteins | sample Etolagsediment_FD_34971 | JGI IMG/M metagenome (IMG submission 34971)
ATCTGTATCCCAGAATTCATTAAAGGGGTCGATCCGCAGATTACCTTCACCATCCAGGGCAATGAGATCCGTGGGTTTCAAGGTAAGCAAATTGTCAAAATCCTTTTTGTAGGTTTCCAGCCTGAACAGATAATCAGATTTGGTCAGATATTCCAATCCCAGGATGTAATGTTCAGACCGCGGTGCTTTCCGATCACCGGGGACCCCGAACCAGATATCCAGGAAGCGCAAATTTTCATCAGGTGGATTAGCCACAGTGAGGAATTGGTGGTAGCGCCCCGCTGATAGTTTCAGGGACAGATTCTCGGTGAGAAAGCGTTTGAGACCTATCCGTGGTTCAAAATAGGTTTCGTCATGAAGCGAGTAGCGTGCCAGCCGAAGCCCGCTCTGCAGAGAGGTGAGTGAATTGATATCCCACTTATCCTGGATGTAGAAAGCAGATTCCAGGGGCTTGGATTTCATCCACATCAAGGTGTCTCGATAGGTTTCCTTCTCTCCGTTGAAGGTGCTTTCCAACCCGATGATCATCCCCAGATTGAAATGTACCTGCTTGCTCTGAAATCCGCCGGAGAGGGTATGGGCATCGTTCATCAGCCAGGTGAGGTTGGACTCCACTGACTCATCATTGATTCGGTCAAATAGATCGAAGGCAAAGGCTGATTTCCAGGAGGAGGTGTCATAATCACTTTGATTATAGCCCTCATCCTCGTAGTCCAGATTGACTTCAAATCGAAAACGACTATTGGCAATAGCGGTCTTGGAAATGAGTGTGGGAGAGATGATCCAGCGCCACTGCAAACTGTTGGTAAAATTACCCCAACGCCAATCAAAGAGACTGCTTTCCCGGCTTTCATAGTAATAATGATCTGGATTATCATAGCCTTCATCATACCAGTCGTTGGAAGAATAGGTCCCTTCGAAGCTCCAATCCAGGACATCATCACCATAGAAGGAACTCCAGGTCAAACGATGATCCGATCCAATATCCAGATTGATCTTGCCCTGAAAATCATAGAAGTAGTATGGGATTAGGTTATTGGGGGCATTCCTGGCATCCAATTCGTTCATATTGGGTTTGATGAGGTACTTCCAACCGGCGTTGGCGATCACATCAAAATAGGTCCTTCTCCCAGCGATCATCCATGACCCTTTAAGAACGTCTGAATCCCCTGTAGGCAAAGGACCCTCTACCAGCAGTTTACTCGAGATGAGAGAGACATTGGCATTCCCGGAGATCTCTTCCGTGTTGCCTTCCCGATTGATGATATTCAGAATGGATCCCAATCTACCCCCGTATTGAGCCGGGAAACCACCGGCACTGAAATCAGCTTCTTTGATGGCATCGGTGTTGAATGTTGAGAAGATTCCCCCGAGATGCATGGGGTTGTAGACTGTGATGCCATCCAGCATGATCAGGTTCTGATCGGGTGTTGAACCGCGGACATAAAGGGCTGAGGAAAAATCATTCAGAGATTGAACACCCGGGAGCAGCTGCAAGGCCCTGAACACATCCGCTTCCACAAATGAGGGGGCTACTTCAATGGCCCTGCGATCCAGGGTGACAGTACTGGTGCTTACCAATTCCTTGAATTTTTCCCGCTCTGCGCTGACCTCAATGGACTGACCTTCCAGGACGGAAGGGGATAAACGAACATCGAGACGAAGATCCAGCTCGCTGACCACTGCAATGGATTGGATATGTTTTTCGTAGCCAATGATGGAAACGATCAGGGTATGGGTCCCAACCGGAATATCACTCAATACAAAATACCCATCGGTGTTGGAAACAGCCCCGCGATTGAGGTCGGGAAGGATCACATTGGCATAGGGCAGGGGCTCGCCTGTTTCATTTTCTCTGATAAAGCCATGAACATTCTGCTGGGAGAAAATAGGATTGATAAACGAACAAATAAAAGCGAGGTAAAATATGGGATGCTTGAGATTCATGCTTTAATATGTTTGATAGAGGCAGTGAATCATAATTGAAGTTTTTCAGTGATTATTTTGTTTAATATGGCAATATCTGAGTCGTCGAATAATAGCGGATCACCCCCAGGTGCATTTGTCCAAAGAACCTGAATTTTCAATTTTCAATTTTCAAATCGAGGTGCATATTAATGCAATATTCTTAATGAGGTTGCATGTCCAGTATTGCCAATCGTTTACGTGAATTTAGAGTCGCTGTTGGTCTCACCCAGCGTGAGGTAGCCCATCTTTGTGATCTTGGAAAAAGAACCATCATCTATTGGGAAATGGGTGATCGGGAGATCAAATGCAGCAAATTGATCCCTTTGGCAGCAGAATATGACCTGGATTTCAATTGGCTCATTCTGGGCCAGGGCAGCATGTTCAATGTGCCCCCTGCACCGGCTGCAGATGATTTTGAAGAAGATTACGACTTCAGCTCAGATACCCTGGCCACCATTGAATCCACGCTTGCTGAAAGCCAAACCCAGGAAACTGAACTCGAACCGGAAGATGACTTTGACCAACCCCTTGCCGCCCAATCCTTTGACGAGGATGATTCCCTGGAGCCAGCAAAACCCGACCAGGAAGATGTCCTGACCCTCATCCAGCGTCTGCGCCGGAAATAGTCCCACTCCGGGGATCCAGTTCTGTCCCCCTGCATATCACCCAATAGCCGCAAATTGAAGCTTTGAATACCTGAATCTCAGGCTCAGAGATGTTACCCCGTTCAATGTCCAGTATTGATGTGGCCCCATTGCCAGTTACATTGCGTGGATTTTAAATTATGGAGCAAGCATGCAGCTAAAAAGAACCGTTACCTGTGGTGAGTTAACAAGTGAGAATGTCGGTCAGGAAGTCATCCTGAATGGCTGGATAGCCAAAAATCGTGATCATGGTGGTGTGATCTTTTTGGACCTGCGTGATCGTTATGGGAAAACACAGGCAACCTTTAATCCTGATGTTGATTCCCAGCTTGCCGAGCGTGCAAAACGTCTCGGTATGGAAGACGTGATAGCTGTCAAAGGTGTGGTCCAACCTCGACCTGAGGGAAATGTCAACCCCAATATGTCGACGGGAGCGATTGAGGTTCTTGTTTCCAGCATGGAAGTCCTGAACGAATCCATGCCCTTGCCCTTTCTGGTGTCCGATCGTGAGACCGGAAGCGAGGAACTGCGCCTGGAATACCGTTATCTGGAATTGCGCACCGCTGAATTACAGCAATTTATGCTGCTCCGCTCCAAGGCTTACCAAAGTACGAGAAGTCGATTGGCTGCCGAAGGATTCATGGAGTTTGAGACCCCCGTCCTGATGAAATCAACCCCGGAAGGCGCTCGGGATTATCTGGTGCCCAGCCGCATCCACAAAGGTCGTTTTTATGCCCTGCCTCAATCGCCCCAGACCTACAAGCAGCTATTGATGATTGCCGGATATGATAAATATTTTCAGATCGTAAAATGCTTCAGGGATGAAGACTTGCGGGCGGATCGCCAGCCTGAATTCACCCAGATCGATATTGAGATGTCCTTCGTGGACCAGGAGGACGTCATCGCTCTGGCCACCCGCCTGGCTCGAGGCATTTTCAAGGATGTCCTGAATCATGAGCTGCCTGAAACCTTCCCCACCATGAGCTACCAGGCCGCCATGGAAACCTATGGAAGCGACAAACCGGATCTGCGGTTCGACCTGCCCCTCATCGAATTTGCAGAGCATGCCATGCAGACAGAGTTTGGGGTTTTTACAGACAATCTGGCTGCCAATGGACGGGTCAAAGCCCTCCATCTTAAAAACGCTGCAGACAAATATTCTCGAAAAGTGATCGATGCATTGACAGATTGGCTTAAAACCTATTATGGTGTTAAAGGTCTCGCCTTTGTGAAAAAAGCAGATGGGGTATTCACGGCGGGAATCAGCAAATTCTTCAATGCTGACCTTCAGAAGCAGATCAGCCTGGATCTAGGGGTGGAGGACAATGATATATTATTCTTTGTCTCAGATACAGAGGCCCGAACCCTCCAAGCGCTGGGAGCGCTGCGCCTGGAGCTGGCAAAACGTGAGGCCATGATCCCTGAAGGCGTCTTCAAGCCTCTTTTTGTGCTGGATTTCCCTCTGCTGGATTGGGATGAAGACAGCAAACGGTATATCGCCATGCATCACCCCTTCACATCGCCCAACCCCGCGGATGTGGACTTGATGCAAACTGATCCAGGGAAGGTACGTGCCCGCGCCTATGATCTGGTCATCAATGGTTACGAAGTAGCCGGTGGCTCCATCAGAATTCATACCCGCGAGATGCAGAGCCGCATGTTTGAGCTGATCGGAATGGATGAAGCAGAGGCCCAGGCCCGCTTTGGGTTCCTGCTGAAAGCCTTTAACTATGGCGCTCCACCCCACGGCGGTATTGCATTTGGATTTGACCGGCTGATCATGCTGCTGGGCGGAACGGACAATATTCGTGATGTTATTGCTTTCCCCAAAACGACCTCCGCTTCATCCCTCATGGATGAAGCACCTTCATTTGTGGATGCCGAACAACTCAAGGAACTCCATATCAAACTTTTGGACTAGCGTTTCCTTCAGAATCATGATTTGATCGTGCCCACTGTGACGTTTTGGTGATTAGTAGATAATTGTTACCGTTTAGATATTTATCGGCAGAATTGTAATTGGCGTTTTGGCGGTCCAGGAATGACCGCTCTGAAAAAGGATGTTTGAGGCATCTCAGGGATAGCCTCCAGGATTTGGTGAGGGGAAAACATGAAAATAATAAATCATATCATCATCGGACTATTGGCTGTGGGTGTTTCCGCTTTTGGTGCGTATTGGCAGCAGGATGTGACCTATGATATGCAGGTTCGACTGGATACCACGGCCAAAGTGCTTGAAGCCCATTCCCAACTCAGCTATGTCAACCACTCCCCTGATTCGCTGGATCGCATGCTTATGCATCTCTACCACAATGCATTCAATGAAGGGACCATTGCCTACGATGTCTGGCGTGAATATGGCGATCAGTTGGATCTGTCCAAGGGGTGGACGGGAATTACCATCCAGCATATTGGTTCGGACAGTACGGCCTACCCATTTACCATCAGAGATGATACCATCCTTGATATTGAATTGCCGGAGACCCTCCTGCCGGAAGACACGCTGGTCTTTTCCATCGATTGGAGTTTAAAGATCCATCCCCATATCGACCGCTCGGGGTATCAAGGGGACGAATATGATTTCTCCCAATGGTATCCCAAATTTGTGGTTTATGATGAAAATGGCTGGCATGATGATCCTTTTGGGGATTGGGGTGAGTTCTATGGTGAATTTGGTGACTATAAAATTGAATATGATCTGCCCGCCAGTTTCATCGTCGGTGCCACGGGCGTGCTGGTAAAGGGCGATCCCGGCTGGAAAATGTCACGGGTTGATACCAGCAAGTCCTGGGACGAGTGGTTTGAAGCATACCATACTGAGAATTTGGCTTCCCGTAAAGCCTTGCCGGATTCGGCCCGGCGGGTCGTCACCTTCCTGGCAGAGGATGTTCATGATGTAGCCTGGGTGACATCCCCGGACTATGTATATGAGCATAATAGCTGGGATGGGATAGACATCCATGTGCTTTTTCTGCCCCATGCCGGTAAAGCCTGGAGCAAAGATGTGGCCAATCACGGGGCCAGCGCGGTACAGTGGCTGTCCGAAAAATTCGGGCGTTACCCCTGGCCGCAGATGACCATTACCCAAGCCCTCCTCGGTGGCGGGATGGAATACCCCATGCTCATCATGGATGGATCGGAAAGTGAGAGCCTCATCGTGCATGAGATCGGTCACAATTGGTTCTATGGCCTCTTTGGAAATGATGAGTTGGATGACGCCTGGCTGGATGAGGGGTTCACCACTTTCCAGACCCGCTGGTATCAGGAAGTCAAGTATCCCAATAATGGCTACGATCTGACCAGGGACAACATCACTGCATTTGAACATGAAAAATTGCCTCGGCAGATGTATACCGAGGCCGGTTTTAAACCGCTGCTGCGCTACATGCTATCTCCGGGGAATGAACCCCTGGCAACCCGCAGCTATGATTTTCGTGGCTATGGATCCTATCGGGATAATGTCTATACCAAAAGCAGCTACATGCTACAGGTCCTGAAAAACTATCTCGGTGAGGCACGCTTTTTGGCCGGGATGCAGCTTTACTATGATCGCTGGGCATTGAAACATGTCAATGAGACGCGCTTTATCAAGGCCATGGAGGACGCTTCAGGGGAAGAACTGGACTGGTTCTTTGATCAATGGCTTCACACGACCAAAGTTGTGGACTATCGTTTGAATCAGGTCGAGACAGAGTCTCTGCCAGATGGTCGTTTCCAAACCAGGATCAAGGTTGAGAATGCGGGCGGATTCTTTGTACCCATTTCGGCCACGCTCTATTCAGAGAATGGGGATACTGCCAAAGCTACCCTTCAGGAATTCAGGCATCGCAGTCATGGGACCATCACTGCGGAAACAGACTTTATGCCTGTCCGGGTTTATCTGGACCCTGAAAATCTATGGCTGGATGTAGACCGCAGGAACAATGACTCCAAGCGCAAGCGGAGCTGGCGTTATGACTTCAAGGGCTGGGATGACTATCCAGATGACAGGAATTTTTATCTCTGGAAACCCCAATTTGCCTACAACGATCATGACGGCTTAGGCCTCGGTGTACAGGTGAAAAGGGTTTATCGCAATACAGGGGATCATCTGACTCTGTCCACGGCATATAATCTTTCTTCCGCCCAGCTTGATCTGGCACTGTCATTTCGGAAAATACAGGTCGGACTCCCCATTGATGCGACCTGGTATGGAAGCGTTCAGCAATGGCGGGAAACCAGTTTTGCTGACCTGGCTTATGAATTGAAATGGTCACGGCGTTACGATATGAATCCCATTCACTGGCTGAGTCTCATGGCAGATCACAGTGAAGGTTTTCTGGGGCTTGTGGGTTATGACCCATCCAGGACACACACCCGGCTGGGGGTCAAATACGAGCTGCAGGATGATCTTTGGGGAGGGGCTCATGGTTTTTCTGCAACCATCTATCATTCGCTCAGTGAACTCAGTCGTTATATCCCAAATTTCAATCAGCTATCCCTCATGAATAATTGGTCACGCCCATATAAACACGTGACCTTGAACAATCGCACCAATCTCAAGCTGGATTCAAAGGCGACACCCGAGATCCTCAGAAGCAGGCTGGCATCCATGGATCTGCGGTCCCAGTATCTGGATCAGCTGGCCAGCAGTCTAAAGCATATTGAATCCATAGAGGGCATCGGTTCTGCGCTCTATCTGGCTGGCGGTGGGCGCATGCGGGGTTATGCCGACTCCTTGGATATCAGTGCCCACTATTTATGGTCCAACAATCTGGATCTAACCTTTAAAGCCCGTTATATCGGGGACCATCGGATCGGATTCCATTGCTTTTTTGATCTGGGTCAGTATTCTCAAACTGCCCAGGACTGGGAATGGATGTCAGATTTTGGATTTGGGCTGGAATTCAAGCCTTCCTGGCGGCGAACAAACTGGGTCACCACCCTGATCAGACCGCTGAGTATCAAATTCGAAATTCCCCTGGCAAGATATGTGGATGGTCAATACAGCAGTGCCACCACAGACAATCTCTGGCTTTTTACGATCTCAAATTAACCGATCTTAGGAATATCATATGAAATTGCGCACCTGCTTCATCTTCCTCCTCTCATTTTACCTCATGGGTTCTGTCTTTGCCATGGAGCGCTATGACAAAATTCGAATCTGGACTGAAAACACCAGCGCAACCATTGCTGATCTGGCTCCTCTGGGCATCGATCTGGAAGGCATGGATATCAGGCGAAATGTTTATCTGGATCTGCAGTTGTCCCAGACTGAGAAACAGATTGTTCAGGCAGCGGGCTATCAGTTTGAAGATCTGATCATTGATCTGAGTGAATATTATGCGGCCCAATTGGCCCAATCCAGCACCCGGGAATTCGATCTGGGCAGCATGGGCGGCTATTACACATTGGATGAGGTCATCGAGTCCATGGATTCTCTACATAGTCAGTATCCGGAGATCGTATCGGAGAAGGACAGTGTGGGGACCAGCTATGAGGGGCGTACCCTTTGGGCCTTCAAGATCTCTGACAATCCTGAACTTGACGAGGATGAGCCAGAGGTGTTCTATAACTCTCTGATTCATGCACGTGAACCAGCCGCCATGATGACAACCATGTACTTTGCCTGGGAATTGGTGGAACAGTATGGTGTTGATGAGTTGATGACGTATCTGATCGAAGAAAGAGAGCTCTGGTTCTTGCCTGTGGTGAATCCGGATGGCTATGCCTACAACGAGATGATGAATCCCAATGGGGGAGGTATGCATCGCAAGAACATGCGTCCGGTCTGCACTTCTCTGCCGGGTGTTGATCTGAATCGAAACTGGGGCTATCAGTGGGGCTATGACGATGTGGGCTCAAGTCCTGAATCCTGCGATATTACCTATCGAGGCGAGACAGCTTTTTCCGAACCGGAGACCCAGGCCGTGCGCGATTTTATCATGTCTCGGGATTTCAAGACCATCTTCAATTATCACAGTTACGGAAACCTGCTCATCAGACCCTTTGGCTATGAGGATTCTGCGCCGCTTTTTAATGATGACCTGGCCATTTATGAGGAGCTGGGCCAGGATCTGGTGCGCGATAACCAGTATTTGTTTGGCACCGGTCTGGAAACCGTGAATTACACCACCAACGGAGATGCCGTGGATTACCAATACGGTGAATTGGGCATCATCAATTTTACCCCGGAAGTGGGCACCTGGTCTGAAGGAGGCTTTTGGCCACCCAGCGATCGGGTCTTCGACCTGGCGCGTAACAATTTGACCATGAATATCCATCTGGCCGGCGCAGCTGGCAGCTGGATCCGTTTTCAAGAATTCAGTCTGGAGAATGAAGCATCATTGGAACCAGGTTCAACGGTAGGGGGGACGATAGTCCTTCGCAACAAAGGCCTGTCTGAAAGCAATGAAACAGTCAGTGTCTCTTTCCTCTCACCGGATTCGAGCATTGTTTACACGGGCGATCCCATCGAAATCACTGGTTTAGAGCCTCAAAGTAATTTTGTTTTGGAAGCCGATGAACTCAGGTTTGAAATCGCCCAGGATGTGGGTGCACAGATGACCTTGATCGTGGTAGTCGATGTTGCGAATGTCTATACTCTGATGGATACCCTGCGTTGGAATGTGGGCTTTCCTGACCTGGTCTGGTCCGATGACCTTGAGTCGGGCATGGACGCTTGGGAGAGTAGCAGCTGGGATGTGGTGACCACATCCTATGAAGGTCTCTATGCCATGAATGAATCGCCCCTGGGAGACTATCCGGAACTGTCCACCTTAACGACCATCCTGCGCGAGCCCATCGATCTTCGGGGTTACAGCTCTGCCAGTCTGAATTTTCAAGCCAGCTGGGAGATTGAGATCGACTATGACTTTTGCCAGCTCTTAGCCTCAGTGGATGGTGGCGAGACCTGGCGGGCTTTACCCGGCCAGTTTACCGTTTTAGGCAATGGGGCAACTGTCCAACCCCTGGGCGAGCCCGGGTATCACGGGAATCGGGACTGGGTCGCAGAAACGATCTCTCTGGATGATTTTGCAGGGGAAGCCAATCTTCTAATACGCCTTCAGTTAGTGAGTGACACGTATTATGAGGGTGATGGGTTTATTGTCGATAATCTGGAAATCCTGGCCTGGGGTATCGGATTTCATCCAGGTGACCTCACCCGAGATGGGGTCGTCAATATCGCAGATGTGGTCCTGGCTTTGGATATGCTCATTTTGGAGGAACCGCTCGAAGGTGATATCCTTGAGCTGGCCGATACCAACGCGGATGGGGTCCTCAATATTTTGGATCTGGTCCAGATCATTGAGCTGGCTCTCACAAATTAATGGATGCACCACGCAAATATTTGAAGTGAAAACTTATTCGCTTGGCACAATGAAGGATTGTTAACAGGGAAAGCCAAAAGCTATATTTGGCCGCTTTTATAGAAGAAGCATAAAATTAGCATCAGGAGAGCGTTGTTCCCTTGCATCGGCTTGTAGTCATCGGTTTTGCTTTTATCCTCCTGTCTTGCTCAGGTTCTCCTCCGGTATCATCCAAACCAGGTGAGATGCGCCAGCCCCCTCTGAGTCTCACTGTCGCTGATAGCCTGTGGAGCCTCAGAGCCGACAGCACCCATTCCCTGGCAGCGTTACATTCTTATAGACGCTTGTTTCAGCAGGATACAGCGTCAATACCTCTCGGTGCCAAATTATCCAGGGCCTATTATCATCACGGGCAGTATTTTGAGAATGATCCCTCCCAGCGGGACAGCCTTTTCATGAAAGGCTACCAGATCAGTCAGAAGGTTTTCATCCTGAATGCTGATTATCATGAACTCTTATTCTCAACGGGTGATGAGAATATTGCCATCAAAGCACTGGGAAGGACCTACCTGGATCTCATGTACTGGGGAATGGCCAATTACGGCCAGTGGCTGGCAACCAAGGGTCGATTGATTCGGCTGGGACAACGAGAGATCATCTGGACCACCCTGGAGCATATCAACGATCTCGACTCAAGCTATTATTATGGTGCCTATTATCGTTACAAGGGCGCGCTGATGAGCAGAGATCCCGAATTTCAAACCCAAACTGATGAGATTAGGGCGTGCTTTGAAATGGCGCGTCAGATATCACCGAAATATCTGGGAAATAATACCTTAATGGCCGGGTTCTATTGCCCCCTTACCAGGGACAAGGACCTTTTCTATAAATTGCTAACAGAGGTGATTACTGCTTCCTCTGACCCAAAGCTGCCATTTCATCCTGAGAACCTGTGTGAGAAGAAACGGGCTGAACGTCTCATGATCAAAGCTGAAAAAGAAAAATGGTTTGAAAAATGAAATCGTTCCGGGGTGAAAAAGAAAAAAGACATACCAGTCAGCAGATTCTGCTGGCTTTCATGGTACTGATCATCTCCCTTATCATGGTCCGATTCGGACCAGCCAGCGTCAACAAAATGAGCCAAACTCCCAAGCCAGCCTGGGAGTCATCGGTTGTGGGTCCTGCCAGATAATTATTTGGCGGCTACAGGATCAGCGGGGGGTCAGACATCTTGGCAAGGGCTGAATGCAGCTTCGCCTCATCGATGGCGTAAATCGGTGTTGACTGCAGCTGGTTGGCAATCCCCACATATGTCTCTGATTTAAAATAGAGACGCAAAGCCTTGTCGATGGGGATGATCTGGCGACGCGGTTCCCAGAGAAAGGGTTTTCCACTGGAAATTTCGTAGATCGATTCCGTTTCACTGGCCCAGGCGATGACCCCCAACCGATATTTTTTCCAGAGGTCCTGGGCAATCTGTTGAACCTGTGCTTGAATCCGAGGACAAAGAAACAGAAATCGTTTCCCGAAGACCAGACCCGTATGGAAATATTGGGGGACATTCACGATCCCATCCACCTGAAGGTGCCGTCCCATAAGCGTGAACAGCGCCAGTAATTGATCACCCAGACCCAATCCCGGTTTTTCCTGCCCGGGAAGTCGGGGCCGTCGGCCGGAGAATTTCTCTTTGGGGTTCTGGAGCAACAGCCATTCCACCATCAAGACCTTGAGGGTATGGGCGTACTTGAATTCCACCTCATCTTCTTTCGGCGTCAAATGCTGATAACGGGCAGCAAATTCCATGACCAAATGGTCTTTGTCCCGGCCATCTCCCTGATAGATCGTGAGCAAATGTCGATAGGGGTCGGAGGTATCCAAAAAGACATTCAGATTCCTCAGCCCGAGGTAGCGCGCCTGCCGATCAAGACCGAATCGGGCCATAATGAATTTGATGCCATCCAGAGAG
>JGI10211J34971_10003919_pt1 | contig 11867 bp, 8 predicted proteins | sample Etolagsediment_FD_34971 | JGI IMG/M metagenome (IMG submission 34971)
ACGTCAAGTCCCGCTAAGTTAACGTAAACGAAAAAAATGCTGATTATTCGGCCCAGGCTACCTGTAAACCGGTTCCTGGAAGATACTTTTCAACACCTTTTCCTTGGGATGCGGGATGAAAAATTATTGCAGTAAGTTCTGCTCCTCCGTCGTGTCAATTTCAACGGGAGGAATAATAAGTTTGTGTGTTGCGCCAAGTGTTCGTACTGTCTCCATAAATGAAGATGGTAAGGGAATCTCACGATCTGCCACTAACATTCCAATGCTGTTTGCCTGTTGCAGAACGTGGGCCGAGTCAATTCCTTCCTGATTGTCGCAAAGCGTTTGAATACGCAATGCATCGGAGAGTGGGGCCGTCATATGTGGCAGTTCGCTGTTCAGGCTCATCAGTTCCTGCTCGATGAGTCCTTGATGGCTGTTCCGGAACAGCTGGAATTTTTTCTCGCTGTTGTGTGTTCCGAATATCTCATTGGTAATGGCACCGGCGAACATATTTTGCGCTGAACTGTCCAGATCAGGGTGCTTTCGCAGGATAACAGACTTTATTTCCTTGAAAAAAATCATCTGAATCACTGCAACTCCTTCGCGGAGGATAGGAATAAGGCGGGAGTTTTTACTGCTGGTATCTTTGTCCATGAGATCTCTTACATAACAACTTTCACAGCTGCATGGTTTTTCAGGTGTTGATAAAATTTGAGTCGGGTTTCGTCATCCTCAACCACCAGTTCAACATTGAGGCTGCAATATTTTCCTCCCGAACTTGTATGGGAGTGGGTGATTAACAGATTCCTGTCTCCTGTTACGGTTTTAATTGCCTGTCTAAGGGCATTCTCGTCGAGGCCGATTACCTTGTACGTCCAGGAACAGGGGTATTGAATACTTGGTTTTTCTTTACAGGAGAATGGTTTGGGGAATGGATCGATATTCATTGAATTGTTTTGAGTTTTTTTTATGAACGGCTCCTTGAGGCTATCTGAATTTATCTGAGGAACTTTAACGAGGCAAACGTTAAGAGTCAAGATAAAGGGATAATTGGCCGAGGAATTGAAACGATCATGGTGGCGTCTTTTTGTGTTATGAGCAGGGTCTTTCATCAGTCAGGCAGTTTCAGTCTGTTGGCGGTTTTGATGAACAAAAAGAATAGTCGTGTTAAGAGTCGTTTCTCAATGAGAATGTATCCTATGTTCTCAGGATTACTTCATAAAGGATAAAATTCCACTTTCAAAAAAAAATATATGGGAGTATGTTCTTTTGAGAAAAATAAAGACAAGGCTTTGATGAAAAAGGGGCTATCCGTTTGTGAGTGGAGGTTTTATGGTTATGTGTAAAGCTGTTTCTTCTTTAGAACGAAGAAAAAGAACAGCTGCTGTCATCTCTTTGTATCTTCTTTTGTCAGCTGCTCCATCCTTTGCCCGGATTTTTGAGGATTTTGGTGAGGCCGATGAACTGCTCCTGTTTCAGGATATGACCTTGGTCGTCTCTGCTTCCAGACAAAAACAACCCGAAAATCTACTTTCTGTCCCAGTAAGTGTGGTTACAGCTGCTGATTTGCATTATGGCGGTCAGAGCTCCATTCAGGAAACACTTCGTTATGCTCCAGGGGTTGATGTTGTCAGGATGGATAGGAATCGTTACGGAATCGGTATTCACGGACTAGAAGGGATGTTTTCCGATAGAACGATGACGCTTGTTGACGGCATGCCGGCTGACAGTCCTGCTTTTGGCGGCCCCGAGTTCAGTTCTCTTCCGATTATGATAGAAGATATTGAGAGGATAGAGATTGTTCGTGGCTCAGGTGGTGCTGCCTGGGGTGCTAACGCATTGTCCGGTGTTATTAATATTATCACTAAGAATCCGGAGACGGTACCTGGTTTTTTTCTCTCATCTACCGTGAGTCAGTTTGGTGATGGGTCGTCCCAGGCACGTTATGCAGATGTGTCAGGGAAATGGCAATGGCTGTTATCTGCCGGCTATGAGGATTTGAAATCTTCTTCGGATGTGCTTGATTTGAGTGCGAACGAAGGTGGTGAGGATTTTAAGCGACGTACGCTTGCAAGGGGTGAGTTGATTTATACAACAGAATCGGAACTGGAAATCACCTTTGGTGCAGGTATGACCGGTACTGATCAGGGAGCATTTGAAACAGCCGGTATATCGGATGCAGGTGCCAATGGGCTGAATACTGCAAATGGTTATATCAAGGCGGAAAAAGTGTTCAGCTCCACCATGGAAGGATATTTTCGCTGGGCGGGGCGTTATCAGGATATGGATCGTCCTTCTTATGGGGCGGCGAAATATCAGGTGCTTGAAAATGATTTTGAAGCTCAGATAAACATGAAAGGCCTGGCATCGCATTCCGTCGCCTTTGGCGGGAATTTCAGAAGCACCGATATTTCAACCCTTCCTTTGGAGCCAGGTGTGTTCACCCTGACTGAAGAGGATGTATCTGAGCGCTGGTTTGGAGTTTTTGCCTCTGACAGGTACCAATATTCAAAACAGCTCTTTTTTGAAGCCCAGTTACGCGGCGATTATTTTTCCGAAGGTGAGACAGACTGGTCCGGGAGGCTTTCTTCCATATATGGTGTCGATTCATTAATGGATCATGTTGTACGTATCAGTGCAGCAAAATCCTACAGGCAACCGGTGGGATTTATCCGCAATGCAATTTTTTATAATGATCCCCGAAAAGAGGCCTTTGATTTTCAGTTCTCGGTAGATCCCGACATGCAATCCGAGCAGGCCTGGTCACTTGAAGGCGGATACCATTGGAATATTAACGATACTATTACATTCAAAACAGATCTGTACTATATGTGGTACGAAAACCTTATTGGTGGTCGAACCGAATATGGTGTAAATGGAGAAGGATTACCCACATATCACCTGTATGTTGATAATACAGGGGATGCGGAAGGTTACGGTGTGGAAGTCGAGCTTGACTATGAATCCGGGCCACTGCAGTGGAGTATCTGGTACGCCTTTAATGAATTTGAAACGGAATTTTGGCATCAATCCATTCGCTCATTTTTGCCCGCCAGAAACAAAGTTGGAGTCAATCTGCGCTGGAAAATAGATTCAAATTGGACCTTTAATGGGCAATACGCCTATTCTGATCCTGTGGATGAAGATGTTTCAGATTACTCAATTGAATCCTCGAATCATATCGACTTGACAGTCTCCAGAGGATTTATGGAGAAAAAAGGGGAACTGATGTTTGGTGTGATGGATCTTTTGAAAAAAGAATATGATCCAGTTGTCGGTTTGGATCAAACCAGCAGCCATCCCATTCCGGGCAGAATGTTTTTCTGTCGTCTGCAGTTTATTTTTTGAGTTGAAAGCTCTTGTTTTTCATAGAGAGACACCATACAACAGATAAAGTGTTTGCTGGTTTCTGGACAGGACAAAAAAATAGTGTGCAATCAATTGCGATGATAATCGGTATACAGAGCATAAAAGAAAAGTGGATTTTTAGGGCGGGCAAGATGGTTGTTCTGCTCGGTCTCTTTTTTCTGTTTTCTGCAGGTAATGCCCTGGCTTCCCATACCGTGTTTGTAGTATTGAGTTCCGAGGCAGAGCCATATCGGCAGGCAGCTGATGCTTTGACAGCTTCCCTTGCAAAAAAAGATATCCCTACCCGGGAGTTTCTATCGGATACACTTTCCGGGCAGAGACCTGAATTTGTGTCCACCACCCATGAAACCAAAATGTGGGTGGCCGTAGGTAGTCGGGCCGCGGCCTATCTCTGTCATGTCCTCCCGAAAACGTCACTTCTTGTATACTGCATGGTTGCCGACCCTGAAAATATTGGCCTTGAAAATGATCGGGGAAATATAACGGGTGTTTCAGTTACAAAACCCGTGAAAGAGCAGTTTGCCATTATTCAGAAGGCAATGCCTGATTTAGGGTCAATCGCCATACTGTATCGTTCATCATCAATAAAAAGTATGACAACTCTGGTTGAGGTGAAGGCTAATCTTCCAGCCAGCTGGATACTTGAGGCTGTGGATGTGGACAGGTATGACTCTATGGCAGATGCTATTGCAGAGTTGTATCGCCGTGATGTCGGCATGATCTGGACCATGGCGGATTCTGCAATTTATAATCGGGCAACGGTTAATAGTCTGCTGCTTTCTTCTTTGCGTCAGCAGGTTCCTGTCTTTGGTTTTTCAGGCTCTTTTGTTAAGGCCGGGGCTCTTCTCGGTCTGGATGCCAACCCTGTTTTACAGGGAGAATATGCTGCAGCTCTTGTGGTTAAGGGGCTCGAGAAGAAAATATTGACCGAAAAACCCTTCTGCTCCGGAGTGACCATTGCTGTGAATGTGGTTGTTGCTGAGAGGCTCGGAATTTCATTGCCTTCCGTTGTTGTGGACAAGGCCTGCAATGTAGAGGCTCACTAACTAGTGAAACGCTTTTTTTCTAACAAAAACTTTACTCTTCGCGCAAAGGCGACATTCATTGTAGTGGCCGTTGTTGCAGTGAGCCTATCTCTTGCCACGGCAATCAATATTTATCAGACGAACCGTCTCATAGAAAAAGAACAGGAAAGATCTGGAGAGGCCATTGTGCAGGGGCTTGCTCAGGCTGCAGAGCTACCAATGATAGTCCAGGACAAGCTGGAACTTGACCGGCTTATTGACGGTTTTCTCTGGAACGATCAGGTACAGTTTCTCATTATCTATAACAAGGACAATGAAATTGTTGCGAAGCGAAACCTTGATACCGTTGCCTATGATTCCTTTATTGAAAGTGGTAGCAACAGCGGATCACTGATTGTTTCTCATCCCATTGTTTTTCAGACGGATAAAAATTTTACCGGCTGGTCATTGTCAGCCGGTAATTCAGATACATCCTTTGAAGCAAACGAAGTTGGCAAAGTGCTTGTGGCCCTGTCTCTCATTGCTGTTCGTAAGGCGCAGTTGCATCAGGCCTTTGTCTCACTGATTGCGGCACACCTGGCCGCAGCCATCGGTATTTTTATCATTTTCAAAGGGATTGGGAATTGGACGAGACGTCTTGATGGATTGGTGGATGCAACCGATGCCATGAAAAGTGGTGACTTTACGCATCGGATTTCCATCGGGGTCACGGATGAGATCGGAAAACTGGCTTCAGCTTTTGAGGCTATGCGTGAGGCAGTACAGCAGCGCGACACGGAACTGAGGGATTTGAATGACTCTCTCCATGATCTGGTTCAGGAGCGGACTGATAAACTTGAACGTGCCATGGTGGAGGCTCAGACTGCCAATGAAGCTAAATCCAGTTTTCTAGCCAATATGAGCCATGAAATCAGGACCCCGATGAATGCGATTATTGGCATGGTCGGTCTTTCACTCAATAAAAAATTAAGTCCCAAACTTCGTGAGTATCTTCTTACGGTACGATCTTCGGCAGAATCACTCCTGGCAATAATTAATGACATTCTGGATTTTTCAAAAATTGAGGCCGGGAAAATTACTCTTGAGCGGATCGATTTCCAGTTGCATCAGCTTTTTGATAAGCTCGCAGATCTTTTCAGTGACCAGGCAGCCGCGAGAAACATAGAACTTGTCATTGGTATAGAAGCAGGCGTCCCGGTTGCATTGCGGGGCGATCCGTTACGTATTGAACAGGTTTTTATTAACCTGCTTGGCAATGCTATAAAATTTACGGAAAAAGGTGTTGTTTTCGTTCATGCTACCGTGGACTCCGAGACCGATGATAAGATGAAAATTCTTTTTTCGGTCAGTGATACTGGCATGGGGATAAGTGAGGAACAGTACGAATCTCTTTTTGAGCCTTTTACTCAGGCTGATGGATCCATGACCCGTGAGTACGGCGGAACCGGACTGGGCCTTTCCATTTGTCGCCGGCTTGTTGGTCTTCATGGTGGTGATATATGGGTGAAGAGTAAGGCTGGCGAGGGAACTACAGTTTTTTTCACCGCTGAATTCACCAGGCAACCAGTTGAACGGGAAATACAGTATGTGGTGCCTGCCACTATCAGGGGACTCCGAGTGCTGATTGTTGATGATAATGAAATTGCCAGCTGCATAACCTCAAATGTATTGGAATCATTTCACTTTGATGTCGATGTGGTCTCTTCCTGTGCTGTAGCTCAAACGCGAATAGGCGGAAAAATTGAACAGTATAACTTAGTTTTGATGGATTGGCGTATGCCGGAGGTTGATGGCGTCGAGTGTGTGAGAAAAATTCGTGCAATGGAAGGTGGTGATAGTGTCCCAATAATTATGATGACGGCCTTTGGCGGTGAGAGAGAGGTGATGCTTGCCAAGGAGGCTGGGGCAAATTATTTCCTTACCAAACCTGTGAAGCAGTCTCTGCTCTTTGATACAATCATGGACATCTTTGATTATCCGGAGGCAATGCATTCAAGCCTTGACGATCGTGAGATGAGGCAGGGAGTAGTCAGTTCGGAACACCTCGTTGGGGTACGTATTCTGCTTGCCGAGGATAACCGGATCAATCAAAATGTTGCTAGAGAGCTTCTTGAAAGTGTTGGAGTTATAGTTGAAATTGCCACCAACGGACAGGAGGCTGTTCATATACTACAAGATCGTGGTGACGAGTTTGATGCAGTTCTGATGGACGTCCAGATGCCGGTGATGGATGGATTTCAGGCCACTGAAGCAATCAGAGAAAACCCTGCACTGACTGATATACCAGTGATTGCCGTTACTGCTCACGCGATGCAGGGGGACCGGGAAAAATGCATGGCAATAGGCATGAATGACTACGTTGCCAAACCGATTACTCCAGAACTGCTTTTTTCCGTACTGACCAGGTGGACAAGGCCGGAACAGATGGAGACTGTATATCATAAAAAAGAGTTCGCCTTTCAACTGGCAGGCGGAATGCCTGAGTTTCCTGAGTCTCTCCCCGGAGTGCATATAGAATCTGGTGTTATCAGAATGGCAGGAAATGTTCAGGCTTATATCCGGATGCTGAGTGATTTGCTGGAATTTGGCAATGATGTTATTGAGAGATTGCCAGGCATATTTGAAAAAAATATTCTTGATGCCGTCAAGGAGATCCATACTCTTAAAGGAACCGCCGCCAATCTTTCAGCGCATCATCTTCAGGGTGTGAGTCTGAAGCTTGAATTATTCCTCAAGGAAATTCATGCCAGTCAAAAGCACCGGGGGGCTTCTGACCCAACAGCTGCGGTCATTCAATTTGAAGAGTATCTTGAGGAGACAAGAAAGAGTCTTTTTTCACTTGAATCTGTAATTTCAGAGCTCGAATCACTCTGTGGCAAAGGTAAGGCCAATGAAAAAAAATTAAGGGGAAATCTGATTCCAGTTGATCTTAAGGATCTTTTGCGAACCCTTGGGCGGCTAAAGGATATGATAGATGAATGTGATCCCATGTCAGAGGAGTTATGGTTGGAAAAGAAAGAAGATTTTCAAGGACAGGGGATTGATGAGGAGATGATACGAATGGAAAACCATCTCCGTAATTATAATTTTGAGCGTGCCGCTGATTTTATAGTCCGGATTGAAAAACGTCTTCGGTCACAGGGGGAATAGGGTGAACAGGCAGAAAAGTACTATCCTTTTGGTCGATGATATTCCAGCAAATATTAAAATTCTTGTCGGTGCACTTCGGGATAATTATCGTCTCGTTGTCGCAACCAGTGGGCTTGATGCGATTGCGGCAGCAATTGAGAAAAAACCGGATCTCATATTGCTGGATGTGATGATGCCTGGAATGGATGGCTATGAGGTGTGTAAACGCCTGAAATCCCAACGTGACACCGCAGACATTCCCGTTATTTTTGTCACTGCAATGAACGAGGAGAGGGATGAAACCCGAGGTTTTCTTCTTGGAGCTGTTGATTATATCGTAAAGCCTGTAAACCCGGTAATCGTCAAGGCAAGAGTGCAGACCCACATTGCACTTCGCATGGCTCAACGTGAATTACAGCGCCATCGTGATGAACTCGAAGAGATTATTCTTGAACGGACACGTGAGCTTCGGGAGACCCAGATTGAGATTACCAACAGACTCGTACAGGCAGCAGAATATCATGATCATCAAACAAGTCGCCATATTACCAGAATGGCACATTACTGTGTGATTCTCGGACGTGCTCATGGTATGCCGGAACATGAACTAACTCTTCTCTTCCACGCAAGTGCCATGCATGATATAGGAAAGCTGGGTATAAGCGATGCCATATTGCATAAGAAAGGGACGCTCACTCCCGATGAATTTGATGAAATGAAACGGCATACACTTATAGGTGCCGATCTTCTTTTTGGCTCTGACAATGAGCTTATGAATATGGCCCACCTTATCGCCCTGACTCACCATGAGAAATGGGATGGCACCGGATTCCCACTGGGGCTTCAGGAAGAGGAAATCCCATTTCCGGGACGCATTGCTGCTCTGTGTGATGTCTTCGATGCTCTTTCATCGAAACGCCCATATAAGGATGCATGGCCACTGAGCGAAGCAAAAAAGGTGATTATTGAACAAAAAGGAGTTCATTTTGATCCTTATGTTGTAGAATTGTTTCTGGATAATTATGAGAAGGTAGAGGAAGTGTATAACAAAGTGAAATAGAACCATGAGCAAATCAAAATCCTCCAGTAAAGATACTTTTTGTTTTGATCAAAAAATGGTCGATGCTATTTCTGCACCTGTCTGTATACAGGACGCCAATGGTGACTTTCTCGGAGCTAACCGTGCCTTCAGGACGTTTTTTGGGTTTCGTCATCTCGACTCCAGAGAAATTACAGACCTGTACGCCTTACTGGGAGGAGGGGCTGGACAGAAAAACCGGGAGGTGGATAGTGTTATACTGCATGCCGGTGGAAGGGAAACATTTGAAGCAACGGTACAGCGTTCGGGAGAAAGTGAACGGTTTGTCATTTTTCATAAGGCGGCGATAACAGATGATGATAATGAAATCGTTGGCCTTGTCACCACTTTGCTTGATCGCACCGAACAGAGAAAGACGGAACAGCAACTCCGTCATGCCCAGAAGATGGAAGCCATTGGAACTCTGGCCGGCGGTATAGCCCATGATTTTAATAATGTGCTGACACCAATCATCGGTTATTCGGAAATCATGCGGCTTATGGCCCAACGGCAAGAGAATTTTGATACAAATTCCACTCAATTTGTCGGAGAGATTCTTGCTGCAGCAAAAAGAGCAAAAAGTCTGGTCGAGCAGATATTGACTTTTTCAAGAAGCCGGGAACAAAAGGAAACCCCTCAATATCTGCATCCCATAGTGAAGGAAGTTATAAAACTTCTTCGTGCTACATTACCTGCCACGATAGAGGTGCGTGAGGATGTGGATCCCGAGTGTGGAATGGTTTCCATTGATCCGGTGCAACTGCACCAGGTGCTTCTCAATCTTTGCACAAACAGTGCCCAGGCAATTGGTGATGAACAGGGGAAGATCACTGTGAGGCTTGCTATGAGCAGCCCTGATATTCACGGAAGTGACTGGGTAGAGTTGTCCGTAGCCGATAGTGGCCCCGGCATTTCCCTGGATCTTCAGGAAAGAGTATTTGAACCCTACTTCACAACTAAGGAAAAGGGCCAGGGAACAGGGCTTGGTCTTGCCATGGTTCATGGGATTGTTACTCAATGCGGAGGTCGAATTGAGCTGGAAAGTGAGAGAGGGAATGGGACAGTCTTTCATCTGTATTTTCCCTGTGTTGTCCCTGTGGGTGATGGGACGGTTCTAGAAGATGGGCCTGTGACCAGTTTAGGTGGTAGCGAGCGTGTTCTGGTGGTTGATGATCAGGCAGCTGTGCTGGAGGTAACAAAAAAAATACTGGAAACTTTAGGGTATGAGGTGACGACCTGCCTCTCCCCACGCAAAGCATTAACTCTGTTCACCAGTAACCCCTATGCCTTTGATTTAGTTCTCACCGATTTAACCATGCCTGATATGACGGGTGTCGAGCTGTGTGTTGAGTTGAAAAAGTTGAGAGCAACCATTCCCGTTATTCTCTGTTCCGGATACGAGGCAAAATTCTCGGAAGAAGAACTGGAAGCTGCAGGGCTTTCAGCCTGGTTCACCAAACCGGTAACGCTCCAGAAACTGGCATCCATGGTACGCTCAACACTGGATACGGTGTAATCTGTGCCGGCAGGTCTATGTCGTTTCGTAGTTGATCAGGCTGATCTGCTCATTCAGTGTCCAGAAGTCATAAATAATTCCAATCAGAAAAAAGCCACCAGTGAGAAGATAAAGGATTCCTGATATCCACTTCCCCTGATAAAATCGGTGTATTCCGAAGACGCCAAGAAAAGTAAGAAGAATCCAGGCGATATTGTAGTCTATTTGCCCCTGACGGAATCTGAAGGATGCTTCTCTGTTCATCCCGGGGATAAGGAAGAGGTCTATGATCCATCCGACAAACAGGAGACCGAAGGTGAAAAAATAGAGCGTTCCTGAAACTGGTCGGCCATAGTAAAAACGATGGGCACCAAGAAACCCAAAAATCCACAGGATGTATCCTATTACCGGGGTATGAGATTCTTCAGTGTATTGTCCCTGCACTTCCATAGTTTCCCCTCTAGTCTGATCTTTTTCTGTTTGATCCGGAAAGGTGTTTTTTCATATCTTTGACACGCTGCCAGGCTTCATGAATTCTCCTCTCAGGGATTCTTTTTTCCTCAACGGCACCTATAATAACAGGAATAATCCGCTTAAGAAAATCTGGGTCATACTCCAGGTTGTTTCCTACGATAACCATATCAGCCCCGGCGGCAAGGGCAAGGCAGACAGATTCTTGAAGGCCATATTTGTCAGTAATGGCTTTCATCTGAAGATCATCGGTGATAACCACGCCATTAAAACCAATTTGAGTGCGGAGCAGATCTTGAATAACAATACGGGAGAGAGTGGCAGGATATTGAGGGTCAAGGTTCCTGTTGAACAGATGGCCGAGCATTAGACTTTCCACTCTTGTTTGACTGGCAGGGGCTATGAGTCTTTTAAAGGGAGTGAGTTCCTTTTCCTGCCAGCTAGTACTGATGTCGGTAAACCCCAGATGTGAATCGGTTCGAGAACTTCCATGGCCGGGAAAGTGCTTAAGGCAGGAGAGAATATTCAGTTTCTTATGTTCCTGAATCCAGATCGTCGCATGACGGATAACCGTTTCCGGATCNTCGGAAAAACTNCGTTTAATCTTCCCGATTACCGGATTGTCAGAAAATATATTGAGATCAACAACAGGGGCAAGGTTGAGGTTGATTCCNAGGTGATTGAGGGTTTGGGCTGTGCATCCGGCATGAATAGCCGTGCGTGTGGGGTCATCATGATTTCCTAAATCACTGGCGCTTGCAGTCTCGGGAAATCCCGTTTCGGCTTTCAACCTTTTGACCATCCCACCTTCCTGATCAATGGCTACAAGAAGAGGGATGGTGGCGTGGCCTTGCAGAGAAATGGTTAATTTTTTCACCTGAGCAGGACCTGTGATATTGTTTCTGGCTGCATTTTTTACAAGGAGTTTATCGAAGAGGATTACTCCCCCAAGATTTCTGTCTCGGATGTCAGCAACTATGGAATGGGTTGGATCAATGGCTGGTCCATTGAACCCAAGAATGAAAAGCTGACCAATAATTGATTCTAATTTCATGGTGGGATGTGGGGTTGATTAGGACATGAATAGTTGCCCGTAAGTCTAGCATCAGAAAAAAAAAAAAACAGTTAAAATAAATCGATTACAGCAAGGATCAGCAACTCACCATGGATGGTCAAAAATATGACACGGCCTGAGGGAGTGTTGAGGCGAGAAAAAGAGTGTCAAAAAATTGAACGGAAACCTGTGGCGTTTCACTGTCTTTTCTAATGTTTTGATAATATGCATTTTTATTCATTTTTTTTCTTGATACTGGTAGGT
>JGI10211J34971_10003920_pt1 | contig 11865 bp, 12 predicted proteins | sample Etolagsediment_FD_34971 | JGI IMG/M metagenome (IMG submission 34971)
TACCGAAAACAAGGACATAATATTCACGGTCAACGACGGAGGGCAGACCAAAGAAGCACTAAGGATTAGCGGAGCGGATGGTAGGATAGAAAATCTCACTGTAGGAAATCTCACAGTCGATGGCACGCAAACCATAATCAACACGTCAACGCTGTCAGTCGAAGACAACATCATAGAATTGAATAGGAATATTTCATCAAATGCGGGAATGCCCAACTACACAGGTATCAAGGTCAACAGGGGCGAGACCTCCTCTGCAACCGAACAGAATTTATACTGGGTGTGGGACGAGACCTTCGCCGACGATGGTACTTCTATATACGGGCTTGCTGGAGGCGCCTGGACGGCATTCAAGTCATCACAGACTGACACCGAACTAGAAGCACCCACGCTGGTGGATATCAGAGCCAACGTGGTACATGCCACTTCAACATCAGCCCAATACGCCGACCTGGCAGAGAGATACGAGGCGGACTGCGAACTAACAGTGGGAGATGTGGTGAAACTGGGTGGTCACTCAGAAGTCACAAAGTGTGATAAGGAATTAGATGATGCTGTGTTTGGCGTGGTTTCAGAATCACCAGCATTCCTGATGAACGCACAGGCGGGCAACAACGATTCACACCCAATGATAGCACTGAAAGGGCGTGTTCTAGTCAAACTGAGGGGCACAGGACAGGCGGGAGATCGCATAGTTTCAGCGGGAGATGGGGAGGCCAGGGTGGCCAACATCGATGAATGTACCGCTTTTAACACCCTAGGCAGGCTGATTAAGCATAAATATAATGAAGAAACAGCACTGACAGAGTGCGTGATAGGAGTGAAATAAAAATTATGGCATATCAAGCAGGGGATCCAATTCTAGACGACGAGTACAACGCGTTCGTCAACAACGCAACTAGTCCATTCGGATACAACCATTTCGCCGGCACAGGATCAGGGGTATATGGTCTTGGACAGACGCATATATCTACCCAAGTTGCGGGAAATACAATTCAGGCGTCACAATGGAACGCACTTTTCACAGGCATGGACAATATCGCCAATCACACAAATGACACCCTAACATCAACTGCTCAAAGATCGGCTGGAGACACCATTGCCATCAAGTCGGCACTAGAGGCTGACCTTGCTACACTGGCGGCTTCGGTTGCGGGTGGTTGTGCAAACACAACGGCGGTCTCGGAATCAGCGGAACTGCAGAGTTCGGTGTCATCAACCAGATACAATGGTTCGCACACCGTGGAACAGAAGATCACTTTCTCCAACAACAACAACCTAAGGCACTTCTTCAATGCCGGTGGCAAGATGAGGATGAAGGTCACAAGGGCCAGTGGTGGTAACTCCGATGGAACCGATACCAGCAAGGATGGTTCTCTGGACGAGGTTATCTCGGCCATGGGCAACTTCGACTTAGGTTCAGTTTCTTCTTCTAGATCAGGATCAGGCGAGACGCTTACCACGGATGGATTGGCTAACGGTGTGTCAGACCTCACAACATCGTACACCACTCTGATGTTGTTGACACAGGACTCAGGCACGTACAGTGGCTCAATCTCCATCAAGGTGGAGGCCTTGGCAGACACCGCGGACTACGACACCATGACTGCGGTGACCATGAAATTGACAATCACGGAAGGTGACGGCACAGACACCACCTATCAGCCAAGCAACCTGAATAGTACGAACATAAACGCCGAGTTCGTAGGTCAGACGGACGTGGCGCTTCACACCATGAACCCGACCACGGGTGAGGGACTGGCGAGCGTTGCCAGTATATCAGGTTCGACCGTAGAGAGCAACAGCACAGCCTAATTAGGTTTAGCGCAATCCCAGACACGCTTAAATATCTGCGATGACACTGCGGATATTGACCACATCTCCCATATCACACTTCACGGTCACTGATTTAGACAGGAGATCCTTCCACACGGAACGTTTTGACATGCCACACTCGTGGCACAGGATCTATATACCCTGTGCTAGGAATCAAATCAAGGACATAACCATACACGGCGAGTCGATCAGGCACTGTCTCAACTCGGGCACAGAGAGGCAGGGCGCGTACGACATCTGGCTGAACGGTGATCTCGCAGAATTATTTGGCAGGGTGTCCGACTGCATAGCACACGATGACCTCATGAAGTTCAAGGACCTAAGTCGCAAGTACTTGATCACGGAGAGCTGGAACGAATATTTAGAAGGTGAATTTATTCCATTACACGTCAAACAGTTTTTTGCCAAGGGCGATGGCCCACACTGGTACCATAAGGATGACACAAACAAGTTGCCCTACATCACCTATGAAGGAACTGCAGTCAATCATGATTTTGACCTAAGTGAGGACCTCACATTTGTAGACACCAAATTCCATGGACAAGGCAGTTGTAGATCACTCAAACCTAGACCGGTATTGCCCACTATCAAGACAACGCAACTGAAGAACAGAGGCTTACAGCAGGCCATGGAGCAGTTTGGCTTCTCAGAACTTCTACAAGTGCAACACGTTGAACTACAGCCCAATTCTGTTTTACCAGTGCATAAGGATGATTTCACCTATGAGGATGGTAGGCACATAATAGAAGGTCCCTCACAGTTGTATTTTGTCCTAACCGGTGACAGTGACAACATAAAATTCAAGTTCAAAAATGTGGGTCTGTTAGATGTGGGAAAACCGTTGTTCATCAACAATCGTGGATTTGTACACAGTTTGATATACACTGGAACGGAACCAAGGGGTGTTCTCTTGGCCTATGGTGTACGTTCAAGATAAATCACAGGTGTTGATTTTACCAATAATTACATGTATAATACTGATATGGATATTGGCAAAATCAAAAAGTTATCTAAAATTGCGTTCGACATAGCTCAGGCAAAGAGAAATGCCTTGGAGGGTATGCGTTCTAGACAGGTAATGGCCTACAATGAAAGGCTGTTCCTTGCGGATGCCCATACCATAAACCTGGTCAGCACGTTGAAACAGCACAGGAAGGATTTCCATGTGCTTGATGTGAACGACAATCCCTGTCACATACAGGATCCTGAAGATTTTCTTTCAAGATTGATAGAAAGGAACCAAGAGACACTGAACAACTATCAACAGATACACAAAGATCTCGCCAAAAGGGGGCAGTGATGACCACTGGTGTTTTGATCTACTGTTTTGATACCCCTAGGTTCAAGTACCACAAGTTGGCACAACGATGCGTGGCACAGATAAGGAAATATCTGAAACTTGAAATCACAGTAGTGACAGATTTTGAGACCTTCAAATGTTTTGATCCAATGGGAATAATCAATTACAAATTAGTAGAACCAACAAAGAACAATCATCGATTTTATAGGGGTAAGAATGTTCCATGGCACAACAGGGAAAGAAGCATGGCGTACGAACACTCGCCGTATGATATAACCATTTTAATGGACTGCGATTATTTTGTCTTTTCAGACCATTTGTTGGAGATGTCACAAACAGATTTTGACATCATGCTACATAACCGTGTGAGTGACATCACGGGAAAAAACATGATAGAAGGTGTTTATGAATCGTGTTTACCCTTGGTCTGGGCCACGGTCACTCTGTTCAAGAAAAATCAAAACGCCCGGGCGGTGTTTGAAATGATTAAACACGTCCAGGAATACTATTCTCACTATCGTAACCTATACAGGATAAAGTACACCAACTACAGGAATGATTACGCCTTCGCCATAGCCATGCACCAATCAGGAGTGGGCACTTACATACCCACCGCTATGTCTATGTTAGCCAGTGACGTTGACGTCATAGACACCGACGATAGTACAATAGTTTTTAGCCATAAAGGTCAAGTCAATTTCATAAAGGACCGAGACGTGCATGTCATGGACAAGGAGTGGTGCGATGGATAGGGGATATCTTTGGTTCGCCCTCAACAACAGCCAGACGGACTACGTTGAATTGAGCAAAGCATTGGCGCACAGCATTAAGAAACACAATAAACACAACAAGGTGTGCGTCATCACAAACAGTCCTATGGAGCATGAGTTGTTTGACGTGGTAAAAGTTTTGAAACGGGATGACAGCGCGGACGAGGAATGGAAACTCAGCAACGAACACAAGGCTTTCTCACTGTCGCCATTCACCCACACAATAAAACTGGAGGCCGACATGCTGTTCACACAGAACACAGATTGGTGGTGGTATCATCTGTGGCAAAATGATCAGGTGTTTTCGTACCACTGCAGGAACTACAAAGATCAGGTAGTAAAGGACAGTGCTTATAGAAAACTTTTCCGTCGTAACACACTGCCTGATGTGTATAACGGTCTGCATTATTTCAGGCGCAGTGTCAGAGCAAAGGTGTTCTTTGATCTTTGTCGCACCATAACCGAGAATTGGAAAGTGGTCAGAGATGAGATTTTGATCAATTGTCACGACACCCAACCAACGACAGATGTGGTGTACGCACTGGCCAACAAGATACAGGATCCAATGCAGTTGTACCGCGTAGAGTATGATTGGTTCAAGTTCATGCACAACAAAATTCACATCAACGGAATAGATCCATCAGCGGACAACGACAACTATCTTTATCCCATCAAAGTTGGTGACACACTGTACATGGGTGGATATCAGCAACACAGGATAGTGCACTACCATAACAAGGGATTCATAGGAGACATCAATGCCAGGATTTTTTGAAGCATTGGAGAACCTGCAGAAAAGAAAAAAATCTCATTTCGTGGAGATAGGAGGGGAGCAAGTGGAAGTTAGTTTGGATAAAAAGTTGGAGATCATAAGGAAGGGCGTGGAAAATTTTATTCTAAAGGATGGTAAGATAACACCAAAACCAAGGCGCCTGGGCAACAGGCGATTTCCGGTCCTAGAAAACAAAGAAAAAGGTTATGTGTTCTATGACAATGATCCTTACTGGGTCAAAGAGATAACAGAGGAGGGTTACACGTGGCAGACAAGGTCAGAATAAGCGATTTAGATTTCGTCTACATCAGTTTCCGAGAGCCCAACAAGGAGGAGAACTGGGCTGACCTCAAGAACAAGGTGCCATGGGCCAAGCGTGTTGATGGTGTCGTGGGTTTTGACAACGCACACAAGGCCGCGGCTGAACTGGCCGAGACTGATTTCTTCATCAGTGTGGACGGAGACAACATAATTGACGAGAGATTCCTGTTAGAGACATTGGATTGGGAAAAGACCAACAGGAAGGCTGTGCACCGTTGGAGGGCTATGAATAACGTCAATGGTCTGGTGTATGGCAATGGTGGATTGGTTGGATGGCCCAAACACACCTGTCTCAACATGAGGACACACGAGAACGCCGAGAGCGAAGAGAATCGTTTAGATTTCTGTTGGGGAGTGCCACATGAGAATTTACACAACTGCTACAGCACCACAGTTATAAACGCAGACAAGTACCAGGCGTTCACTGCCGGTTATCGCGAAGGTGTTAAAATGAGCCTCAACAAAGGTAGGCCAATAGACACACAAGATTTCATCAGAAAAATATGGCCGCAAAATCTCAAGGTATTATTGACATGGATGACAGTGGGAGCCGATGTCGACAACGGCAAGTTCGCCATGTTCGGGGCAAGGATGGGTTGTTATCAGACCATCCTCGAAACACAGGAACAAAACACAGACATCAGTGACCTCGACGGCATGCGTGAGGTACTCCTAAATTACCTCGATGATGACAACATAGACGCTGATCTACTAACCTATGGCGAAAGTCTCAGACAAAGGTTGGATCTGCCGGTGGCCGACTACGGCGAGCATGACAGCAGGTTCTTTAAATTTGTGATGCCACCGCATGTCAACAGAGGAGTGCAAGACCGTGAGTACAAGTGATTACAAAAGAGATGCGTTAGAGGCCAAGGATAAACTGGCCGCAGTGTCACCCACTATGTGCCTGGCCAAGTGGAACCAAGTTTCACTGCACCTGCCCACAGGCCTGACCAACAGTTGCTACCATCCACCACTGCATGCCATCGACGAAGGTATGCTTAAGGACAATCCGGCCTCACTGCACAACACACACCAGAAACTGCAGGAGAGGGCCATGATGCTGTCAGGGGAGAAACCATCTGGTTGCAGTTATTGCTGGAACATCGAGAAAACCGGTGAGATGAGTGACAGACACTATCGTTCCGGGGAACCATGGGCCCTGCAGGATTTCGAAGACATTATTAAGAATCCGTTGGATGTCAACTGGATGCCGAGATACGTGGAGGTCAACTTCAACAACGCTTGTAACCTCAAGTGTAGTTACTGTTCACCACAGTTCTCGACCACATGGGGCAAGGAGGTGGAAAGGTATGGCCAATATCCCACCACCCCTCCCCACAACGCTCCCGAGCACTTCCAGGGTCGTAGGAGACCCATACCGGCTAGGGAAGACAACGCCTACGTGGAGGCATTCTGGAGGTGGTGGCCTGAGCTGTACAAGAATCTTAAACACTTCAGGATGACCGGGGGAGAGCCTATGATGGATGTCAATACTTACAAAGTCCTTCAGTACATAATGGACCATCCCAAACAGGATCTACATCTGAATGTCACCTCGAACATGTGTCCCGCGGATGAAAAATTAAAGACCAAGTACTTCAACATGGCCTCGAACATCTGCATGGAGGAGAAGGTGGAACACATGATGCAGTTCGTCAGCGTGGACGCGTTCGGCGAACGGGCGGAATACATCAGGCATGGGTTGGACTTTGACCGTATGATGGGGAATGTGGAGGAATTCTTGGACAGGATACCTGTTCGCAACAGTGTAACTTTTATATGCACCTACAACAACCTGAGTGTAACAAGTATGGATCGACTGCTGGAGAAGGTACTGGAATTGCGCAGGAAATACAGCAAGACCTACCAGCGTGTGTGGTTTGATGTGCCACTGCTACGCCAACCCGCGTGGCAACAGATCACTCTGCTACCGGAGTCATATCAGAGCATACACGAGGACAATGTAAAGTACATGGAGGCCAATTCAGGAGAACAGAACGGGCTACACATATTCAAGGACTTCGAGATCCAGAAGATGCGACGCAATCTCGCCTACTGGCGCGAGAACGCTGACGCGAGCGCACAGCACAAACGCAACTTTTACGCTTTCTTCAANGAACACGATCGCAGGCGATCGACGAGGTTCCTCAACACCTTCCCTGAGATGGAGGAGTTCTGGGAGGAGTGTAGGAACGCATGAAAAAGATAATAACGGCAGGGTGTAGTTACACGAGATACAAGTGGCCATGCTGGCCGTCTTACGTCGGTCTGTTTGAACCTGGCCATACAATAAGAAACCTAGGAGCGGCGGGTAGTTCCAATGAAACAATCATGAGATCAGTGCACACGGCCGTTAGCACCCATAAAGATATTAGTAAGGTTTATATTATGTGGTCTGGATCTAATAGATATGAAGTCGTGCACGACAACATAGATTCAGAATTGAAAAAAAAAGAGGAGATTACCTATTCGAGATGGAACCACGATTACGAATGGAACCAGTTTTATGGTGGGCACTACCTAGACGACAAGCACCATTACTATGTCAGGCACTTCCAGAACGAGAGACAGAACGATGTGAGGACACTAGAAAAGATATTGTTCACACAAATGTTCCTCGAAAAGAAGAACATAGAATATAGGATGATGTGTTTCAGAGCAGACATCCTGATCCATGATAAATCACAGATGAGCAGAGGACACCAAGCACTCTATGATGAGATAGACTGGGCACGTTTTGTATTCTACAAGGACAAAAAAGGGCTCTATGAGTACACGACGTCAGAATGGCCAGAGCAGATAGATGAGCCTGACGATAAGCATCCGTATCCATTGGCACATTACCATTGGGTCAAGGACATAATGTTCAAAAGCGATAAAAATTTAACAGAAAATGAGTATGACAAAGTAAAAAATTACTTTAGGTATAAAAATGGAAGATCTTGAGTATAAAAAACAAATATTAGACACAAAGAGCGCCAGCTTCTGCGGAGCCAAATGGTACAACGCCACTATATGGTTAGGATCGGGCATGACAACGAGCTGTCATCATCCTCTCCCCCACAAGATTGACCTTGAGGAGATAAGGAATAATCCCAGTGCTATACACAACACAAGGGAAAAGAAGGAGCAACGCAGGCAGATGCAGGCAGGTGATAGACCCGCAGGGTGTGAGTATTGCTGGAAGATAGAAGATATCGGCAGAGACGCTATAAGTGACAGGGTCTACAAGTCAAAAATATTCGCCAACGAAGCACTTGAGAAAGCCCACAAGTCAGATCCAGACACAGACTGGAATCTTAAAACTCTAGAGATAGCATTTGACAGGACCTGTAACTTCGCCTGTACCTATTGTAATCCTGCTTTCAGTTCAACATGGGCAAACAACATCAAGCGTCATGGGCCATTCACCGACATGACAACAGACGGACGTAATCACTTNACACACAGTCACGAAGGNGCGGAGCCGTACAAGAAGGACGATACCAACCCATACGTTGAGGCGTTCTACAAGTGGTGGGAAACGGATCTACACAAGAGTCTAGATGAATTACGTATCACAGGTGGCGAGCCCATGATGTCACCCAACCTGTGGAGACTGTTGGATTGGATAGAGACACAGGGTGACAAGATGAATCCCAACATGACACTGGCTATAAATTCCAATCTTGGTGCGAAACAGAGCATCATTGACAGATTTAAAACAAAATTGAAAAGGTTTGATAAATTCGAATTGTACACCAGTTGTGAGGCAACATTTGGTCAGGCAGAATACATTAGGGACGGTCTAGTATACGGAGACTGGCATTCCAACTTCCTACACATGATGGTGGACAAAGTGCCACGTGCGATCCATAACATGTGTACAATAAATGCATTGTGCCTAGAGTCACTGCCTGAATTTTTAGAGAAAATGGTATGGTTCAAGAGTGCGAGCAAGGTGTATGGACCAGAGGTCAACTTCACACTGAACATATTGAGATTCCCTAGTTTCCAATCTCCCCTAGTCCTGCCGGATGATCTGCGAGATAAATTTAAGGGTGATCTCGAGAAATTCTTAACTAATAATAACAAATGGTTGGAGGGCATGGAGATAAATCAAACGCAGAGACTGATAGATTACTTAGACGTGGTGAAAACTCCGCATGCGGGTGCGGCCACACAGGAGAAATTACAGCAAGATTTCAAAGTGTTCTACAGCCAATACGACAAACGCACAGGCAAGGACTTCGAGAAGACCTTCCCAGTAATAGGAGAATGGTATCGTGGCATATGATTACGGGGCCAAGGAGCCCGAGAAACTAAGGATCAAGGACATGACTCCTCGCCAGCAGGAGTTGTTGATAGACAGTGACACTTTCTGCATGATGCCATGGTTGCACATCCATGCGTTCCCAGATGGTAGGGCATATCCATGCTGTTTCGCACTCGACAAGTATCCCGTGGGAGACCTCAACAAGAATTCAATGGCGGAAGTGTTCAACAATGATGAGATGAAGGGCATAAGAAAAAACATGCTGGCAAACAGGCCCAGCCGACATTGTACAAAATGCTATGACCAAGAGAAGTCTGGGTTCTTCAGTCTCAGGTTAAGTTCCAACAAACACTTCGGACACAACATCGGCATGGTGGACAACACACAGTCAGATGGCACAGCGGACTTCGTGATCAAGTACTGGGACATCAGGTTCAGCAATCTCTGTAATCTTGCGTGTAGGAGTTGTGGCACATGGTTCAGTTCTAACTGGTACGAGGACCACAAGAAACTAACAGGCGCCCCACCGAATCATGCAAAGATCATGAAGGTGGGTAGAAGCAGTGATGACATATGGGATCAGATGTTGGAACAGTTTGAACATGTGGAACAGTTCTACTTCGCGGGCGGTGAACCCATCATCATGGAGGAACACTATAGGATTTTGAAAGAGCTGGACCGACGTAAAATGTACCATGTGAGACTGATCTACAACACCAACTTCACTAGGACCAAATACAAGGACATCGATGTTCTTGAATTATGGAACAAGTTTGACTCTGTTTCTATAGGGGCGAGTCTAGACGCTGAAGGCAAAAGAGGAGAGCTGATGCGTAAAGGAACAGTGTGGAATGACGTGGTCGCAAACAGGAAGAGGATGTTGGAAGTTTGCCCACAGGTTGATTTCTACATCAGTTCAACGGTGGGACTGGTCAACGCACTGCATATACCAGACTTCCATAGGAACTGGGTGGACCAGGGTCTTTTGAAACCACAGGACTTCAACTTCAATCTACTACAGTTTCCATATGCCCAGAGGATAGATCTGTTACCAGAATCTTACAAGCAGAAAGTAAAAGAGAAATATGAAAAACATTTAGAATGGTTGCGTCCGTTGGATCATCTCACAAGAGCAACCAAGGGTTACGAGTCAGGGTTGGATTACATGATGAGAAGAGATAATAGTAAGGACATACAGCAATTCAAAGACACAATGAGTAAATTGGATTTGATCAGAGATGAAAACATGCTGGAGGTGTTTCCGGAACTAAGGGAGTTGTATGAAGAGAGTTAAACCCAACGAGGGCAACGAGACTTTCTGTATGGCACCATGGACGCACACGTACCTGTCGCCTCAGACAGAAAGACGTATGTGCTGTGCATCTAGAGAACCTGCCCAGAGTTTCAAGCAGTACATAGACACGGATAATAATGCTAAGGAATACCGGCCACTCACTTTAAAGCAACATTGGAATTCAGAACACATGCGCTCTGTCAGACTGCGCATGATGGCAGGTGAGGAATTATCTGAATGCGAAGTGTGTGATCACAAACTCTTGAACACAGATGTCTATAGGTCATACTGGAATAAATTGTTCAGACACAAAATAGACGAGGCGTTTGACAGCACAGATGAAACAGGTGCCACCACTATGCCCACAATAAGTTTTGATTACAGATTTAACAACCTGTGCAATTTCAAATGTAGGATGTGTGGTGATATGTTGAGTTCAAGTTGGGAGGCGGAATCCAGGAAACAAAAAACCTGGAGTGAGGAATCCCAACCATGGATGGCATCGCCATTGAGAGAACAGATCACAGAGTTCCAAGACACACAGGTGGTGCAGGAGTTTGTTGAAGCAGTGGAAACCAAAACCATAAAAGAAATATACTGGTGCGGAGGAGAACCTCTGATGTGGGACATGCACTGGAACGCCATGCAGAGGATAATAGAACTGGGATTCGCCAAAGAGGTTTATGTGAGGTACAACACCAATTTGAGCAGGACATCGTTCAAAGGCAAAAAATTGTTCGACCTACTACCAGAGTTCCAAGACTGGCAGATATGTGCATCACTGGACGGCACGGGCGAAGTTGGGGAATATATCAGGGACGGATTACACTACGAACAGTGGTTGGAGAATTTCAAAGAAGGACTCTCGGTGGCCAAGACATCCAGGGAGATGCGTTTGGATTACACAATAACCATGCCTGGACTGTTGGAACTAAAGAACATGTTTGACCTCAGCAAAGAACTTGACACGGAGATACTGACCAAGGTGATGTTCACGTTCAGCAATGACGAAATATTGAGCCCCCTTGCCTTGCCAAAACAGTTATTGGAGACCATCATAGACGAAGCCTTGGCGTACATTGGACCACGTGCAACTATGAAACAAAGATCATTGATAGATGTGTTGAAAAATTTGAGACAGAGAGAAACGTTTACTGCTACAAAAAAAGGCAAAGAGAGGCAAGAACGTATTGATACAATAAGGCGACAAGACATCAAAAAGATATTGGCCAAGGATGAAAGGATGTTAGATTGGTGGACAAGTATATAAAATCAAACATGTGTCCTTTACCCTGGACGCATCTGGAAGTTGAC
>JGI10211J34971_10003921_pt1 | contig 11865 bp, 5 predicted proteins | sample Etolagsediment_FD_34971 | JGI IMG/M metagenome (IMG submission 34971)
CTGCTGATGAGAACGGTCATCCGCTCGGTAAGCTCGTGGACCAGGTTCCGGACTTCGATGACCTGCTGGGGGTCGAGCCCCGCCGTAGGTTCGTCCAGGATGACCACCTCCGGGTCGTGGACGATGGCCTGTGCGATGCCGACACGTTGCCGGTAGCCTTTGCTGAGATGCTCGATGCGGCGTTCGGCCATCTCGACGAGAGCGCACCGTTCGATGGCACGTTCCACGGCGACTTCTCGGTCACTCCCCGGCACCAGCTTGATCCCTGCCGCAAAATGGAGGAACTCCCGTACCGTCATCTCGACGTAGAGCGGCGGGAGCTCGGGGAGATACCCGATTCGTTTCTTGGCTTCGATCGGCGTCTTGCCGATGTCGAAGCCGGCGATGGATGCCGTCCCGTTCGTAGCAGGGAGGAAGCCGGTGAGCATCCGCATGATGGTGGACTTGCCCGCGCCGTTCGGTCCCAGCAGACCGACGGCTTCCCCTTTACCAACGAAAAAGCTGACGTCATGAACCGCCAGCTTCTTTCCGTAGTATTTCTCGAGCCCGATTGCCTCAATCATACTCCCGACATCTTTCCCCGAGAACGGAGCTACTGAACGCGGTGGACGATATCGTCGCCGCCATAGGCGACGTTGGTCACCAACTGTTCGTAGGTCGTCTCGATGATTCCATCCGGACCGGCACTCAACACAAACACGGCGTTCTTCGGCGTCCCGTTTTCCTTCACCACGCCGGGGCGGGGATCGAGGAAGAGGATGTTGCACATGTACCGATTGCCCCACGGGTCCGGCTCGGGGAAGTTCGCCAGGTAGGGACCATTCCAGCCAGGAATGTCAGACTCGGTTTTCAGTGCGTATCCGGGAACGTTGTTCACGAGGTGATTAGCGAAGAAATCAGTCTTGCCGTTCGTCCAGTCCATCACGTCGCTGGCGCTCGAAGCGGGAAGCGCAGGAATGCTCCCGTCGGTGATCAGCAAGTCGATGTAGCTCGTGCCGGGACCACCGTCGATGGAATCGGTTGACTGCGGAAGGAAGCCGGTGTCGGTATAGAATCTCTCGATCGCGTTGCCAAGCTGATGCACATCGTCTCGAGCTCGGAGGATGCGCGCCTGGGTGATCTGGGCCATGATCGTCGGGATGAGCACCGTGCTCAGAATGGCTATCACGCTGAGAATCAGCGTCATCTCTACCAGCGTCAGGCCTCTGACTTTGGTGGTTGATCGTTTGTTGTGGCCGCCGGTTGCCATTTTATCTCATCCCTGATGGGGGGCTTCTTGGGTTGGTTAGTACTTTATCCTGATTCCGTCTCTGCTTCAAGGCTGATTGGGAAGAGGGTGGAGGGCGAGAGGCCCTCCACCCGAGAATCAGCCTCTCATCACATTACGGACGGGAGTTGCCGCTGATGGTGTAGAGGATGTCATCGTCGCCGGGGGTGAGACCGTCGACGGCCCAGTTGGTGTCAACTTCTTCATCCGGACCGGCAGACAGAACGACCGTGTCAGACTCGTAACCAGCGCCAGCGTTTGCCGCCAAGCCGCCCGTGAACGGAGTGGTGCCCGACTCAACAGCAGCCATCAGGCCCGTGCTGTCCGCGCAGGCATCCAGGAACTGGACGTTCACGCCATAGCGATTGCCCCAGGGATCGGGATCGATCGGAGCGGTCATGTACGGTCCGCGCCAGGCAAACTCGCTGTTGAAGCCGCCGCTCTCGCTGCGGGCAAACATCAGGTCGGTCACGGTACCATTCGTCAGGTCGGTGGGCGTACGATAGCCAACAACGTTCGTCACGATGTGGTCTTCCAACTCGTCTATCTTCGTCTCGGCCGTGCTGTCCGCCTCGCACCAGTACTGACTGCCGACCACGGCGTTCAGTTCGGGCACATCACCATCGCTGACCAGCAGATCCACGCGGGACGCGTTGTTCTGGTTCGGGCGACCAGCCTTGGCTGCGTTGCCGCTGCCGGTGCCGGCGGCGATCAGGAAGTAGCTGTTGGCGGTGTCTTCGATGCACATGACGATCGCCATTCCGATGGCCTGGACGTCTTCACGGCAGCGGATGACCTTGGCGTTGCGCACGTAACGATCGATGACCGGGGCCAGGATCGCACACAGGATGGAGAGGACGACCAAGATGATCGTCAGTTCGATGAGGGACCATTTGTTCTTACGCATTTTACGGGATTCCTTACTTGCGTTCTGTACTCACTTCACACACACACACAAACAAACTTCACACACAAGTCAGACTCTTTTCACCGATTCCCTTGCACCACCTCCTTTTTCTGTTCCGTTGCAGGTGTTCTGCTTCTCTCTGTATTCTTCTTCTTGTATCGACCTAGGTTCCTTTGCACGCCCTCCTGCAAGGCGTTTGCTCGGTGCTTTAAAGCAGTGGCCGTGCCAAGCACCGCGCCACCCCCTGATTCTCTTGGTCGCATCCCTGCCGTGAGCACGGTTTCCTGTTCTAAATACACCATTTGCGTATCATTAAAGAGCCCCCGTCCGAGCCGCGTTCCTACAAAGTGTGTAGGTCGGCCTACAGAAAGTGTGGGGTACCGATCTCCTTGCCGCCCGTCGGCAGGGGGCAATGCCATTGGCTTGAGCGATGTGTGGTCAAGTCGACCGCTGAGGACATCGGCCGTCCAACACGATCTCGCTGCGCCCCCTTGGAGGGTCGGCGTCCCCGACGACCGGGCTCAAGTCAATGACATCGTGCGGCAGGGAGGCCGGCGAGATGAACCGACAGACTCGGGGGGCTGTTGCACAGGTCAAAAGAAAGAGGCGGAGCAACCAAGTGCTCCGCCTCGTCGGATCAGCTATACGCTCGCCCTATTACGGACGGGAGTTGCCGCTGATCGTGTAGATCAGGTCATCGTCGCCAGGGGTGAGACCATCGACGGCCCAAAGGGTGTCGACTTCCTCATCCGGACCAGCGGACAGAACGACCGTGTCGGACTCGTAGCCAGCGCCAGCGTTGGCACCCACAGGGGCGCCGAACGGAGTCGTGTCTGACTCCACGGCCGCCATGGCGCCCGTGCTGTCCGCGCAGGCATCCAGGAACTGCACGTTCACGGCATAGCGGTTGCCCCAGGGATCGGGATCGATCGGAGCGGTCATGTACGGGCCGCGCCAGGCAAATTCGCTGTTGAAGCCGCCGCTCTCGCTACGGGCAAACATCAGGTCGGTCGCGGTGGCATTGGTCAGGTCGGTGGGCGTACGGTAGCCAACAACGTTCGTCACGATGTGGTCTTCCAACTCGTCGACCTTCACGTTGGCGGTGCTGTCCGCCTCGCACCAGTACTGGCTGCCCGCCACACCGTTCAGCTCGGGCACATCGCCATCGCCGACGAGCAGGTCCACGCGGAAGTCGTTGTACTGGTTCGGGCGACCAGCTTTGGCTGCGTTGCCGCTGCCGCTGCCGGCGTCGACCAGGAAGTAGCTGTTGGCGGTGTCTTCGATGCACATGACGATCGCCATGCCGATGGCCTGGATGTCTTCACGGCAACGGATAACCTTGGCATTGCGCACGTAGCGATCGATGACCGGGGCCAAGATCGCGCACAGGATGGACAGGACGACCAGGATGATCGTCAGTTCGATGAGGGACCATTTGTTCTTACGCATTTTACGGGATTCCTTACTTGCGTATCTCTACTCACTTCACACACACAAACAAAACTTCACACAAGTCACTCTCTCTTCTTCCGTTCCCTTGCATCACCTCCTTGCTCTCTTCCAGTGTTGAGCGGGTTTACTTCACGTTTGGAGTTCGCTTCTTGATTGGGCTTCGGGAGGCCCATCCGGGATGTACCGATGCACCGTAGAGCACGACACGTGCCATACATGCCGCACGGGGGGGATGGCACAGGGCGCCTGCCAAGCTTGGCGTGAGCACGAGGGAGAAAAGTCTCCAACTCCGTTCCTGACTGGCCCGAGCAGTGGTTCGATGACGTGATGCCTACAAAGATTGTAGGTCGACCTACAGGAAGTGTAGATGTCGATCCTCCGCAATAAGAAGAGGGCGGAGCAACCTTCAGTCGCTCCGCCCTCGCGGGAACCGTTACACGCTATTACGGACGGGAGTTGCCGCTGATCGTGTAGAGGATGTCATCATCGCCAGGGGTGAGACCGTCGACGGCGAACATCGAGTCAATTTCTTCATCCGGGCCTGCCGAGATCACGACCGTGTCCTGCTCGAAACCCGCGCCGCAGTTCGCGGCCAGACTGCCCGAGAACGGGTTGGCGTTGGAATTGACCGCTGCCACGTTGCCAATGCTGTCCGCACAGGGGTCCAGGAACATGACGTTCACAGCGTAGCGGTTGCCCCAGGGATCGGGATCGATCGGAGCGGTCATGTACGGGCCGCGCCAGGCGAACTCACTGTTGAAGCCGCCGCTCTCGCCACGGGCGAACATGAGATCACTTGCGGTGCCGTTGGTCAGATCGGTGGGAGTCCGATAGCCGACAACGTTGGTCACCAGGTGGTCCTCCAACTCGTCGATCTTCACTTCCCAGCTGCTGTCCGGCTCGCACCAGTACTGGCTGCCGACCGAACTGTTCAGTTCCGGAACATCACCGTCACTGACCAGCACGTCCACACGACAGCTATTGTGCTGCACGGGGCGGCCAGCCTTCGCCGCATTGCCCTGGCCGCTGCCGGCGTCAATCAGGAAGTAACTGTTGGCGGTGTCTTCGATGCACATGATGATCGCACAACCGATTGCTTGGACATCTTCACGACAGCGGACCACCTTCGCGTTCCGGACGTAACGATCGATCACGGGGGCGAGGATCGCACACAGGATCGACAGGACTACGAGGATGATCGTCAACTCAATCAGGGACCATTTGTTCTTACGCATTTTTCCGATTCCTTACTTTCTGCGTTCCAGACTCACTTCACGTTCAGACATACCTCACACAAGTCTTGCTTACACCTAAGCGTTTTCTGTGCTCGTCACCTCCTTGTTTCACATGCCGGGATGGCTACTGGTTTATGGTTACTTGTCGTCTCGTGTTTGCTCTTTTCAGTCGGTCCACTCGTCGCGGACTAACCCCTCTCAGCAGCCCCCGTGCCATAGACCCTAACAACTTACTTACCAATATGTTATGATAGTCCATACCGCCAACCATGATGTCGATATGCCGGTGAGGTCCTACACCTCGCCGAGGGATGAACTACAAATTGTGTAGCAGGCGAGCAGGGAGGGTCGCACGCCGTGAGTCAAGGGATGGGTCTCGCGCGCGCGTAAGCAGTAGTTTTATGGAGGCAGATAACAGGCCCGATAGGGGAACGTCCTCCGGGTGAATAAACCTCCCTTTGCCGCCGTCTCACAGGTCAGCAAACACGTTCGAACGTCTGACAGAGCGTAACTGAATGGACAAACCAACGAAAGAAGCCGAGAGGAGACGACGATGAAACCGACCAGAGCCAGAAACGCGATGGGAGCCATAGCGATTGCCGCAGCCGTGCTGCTGGTGTCGCAACCAGGGAGTGCCCGAGCGGGAGACAAGGAGTGGGCTGCCGCGGGCAAGATCCTGACGGGACTGGTAGCCGCTCGCGTGATCGCCAACAGCGCCTGCGCCCCGTCGACGTCCCGCTATGACGTCCGCGAGGTGCGCTACACCGCCCCGGCGCCGCGCATCGTTCACGAGACGCGGGTTGTGAAGTACCAGTCGCCTTCCCGGCACAACTCCTGGCAGCACCAGCCTCACTACCGATCCAGCTCGTGGCACTCGCCCATGCGCGGCCGTGTGTTCACGCGGCCGAGCTGGTATCGCGAGAGTGTGCAGATCACGGTCACTCCCCCGTGCACGACCACGTACGAAGTACCCGCCACCACGCATCACGGCCAGTCCACATCGCTTTACTCCGACCCGCGTGGACTGATCATCACCGAGAACGCCGTGATCTACCAGTCCAACGAGTGGTCACGTGTCTATCAGCCCAAGATCCACGACCACCCGGCATACAAACAGGAACGCTCACACGGCAGTGGAACGTGGCGGACAGTCGGCGACCACCCCAGCATCTGGTAAACACCCGCGGATTCCGCACACACCTCAGCCCGGCCGCTCCCCGGAGACAGGCCGGGCTCACTCTTTCTTGACGCGACGCGCGATGATCCCCTCGAGCTTCGTGATGTTGCCGTCCAAGTCGGGCAGCCACACACGGTCGTGCTTCTGCTGAGCTTCGCGGACCTGTAAAAGGAGCTCCATCGCCTTGCCGTACTCCTTCGCGCGCCACTCGACGACGGCTAACGCGTTGACGCTGAATGCAGAGTACATGGCCCTGTGAATCTCACTGTCGATCCCCGCGGCGACCGCGAGCGCCTCGTTGAACCGTTTGCGGGCCTCCTCGAAGTCCTCTGTTCCCGTCAGCTTCTGGCCTTCGGCAAACAGCTCGTCTATCCTCGTCTTGGCCGTTTTGAGCGCATCGCTCCTGCGGGTGGCGTCCTGACGAATGATCGCCTGTTCGACTCGCTTCTTCTCCTCCTGGATACCGGGCACCCAGTTCCCGCCGTGCCTGGCCTGTAGTTCCTGAGCCGCTTTGACCTTCTCGAACGCATGCGCAAGCCTCCCCTCACTGCGGTCCAGCCGGGCGAGGGCTGCCAGGCAAACGACCTCGACGGAGACCTGCGTCTCGGTATGAGGAATCTGTTTGGCTTTGGCTCTGGCTGTCTCGTATTCCATCCTGGCCTGATCGATGTTACCACGCTCGGCACGGTTCTGAGCACGATGGATGTACATCACGGGGAGAAGACGCTTTCCCTGTCCGGCCCTCGCCTCCTCGTACAGCTCCCAGGCGTGATCCAGCACGTCGGCGAAGAGCACCTGCGACAGTGGTCCAAAGGGCTCGTCACCGGTCCACTCACCCTTGATCTGAGACATCCTGGCATCATCACCTTGCCAGTATGCGCGGACGAAACGGGTGCTCTCCGCCGATGGTTGCCCATCTCCGCGGAGATCGCGTCGCAGTTTCAGTGCGGCCTCCTGAATGTGATCGGCAAGGTACAGCGGCACGTAGGGATCGGTCGACTTCTCCCGAGCCTGATGCCAGACGGAGAGCGGGCTGCCCCACTCGGCAACGTAGCTGACTGTCTTCCATCCGGTGGCCAGTGCGAGGATCGCAAACACGCTTGCGGAAATCGCACGTCCGCCGACAGGCCATCGCTGCGTGATCCGCAGGAGCAACCAAGCGGTCAGGATGGTGGTTGGTACGGACGGATAGAACAGGTACCGATCCGAAACGGGGTGGACGAAACCGAGAAGCTGCGTCGGGACGAACGCCATGATCGCCCAGTACCACAGCACAACGGGCAAGGCGGGAACCCCGCGCCACAGCAGCACCAATGGCAGAAGCAGAGAGAGAACAACCACCGCCACGCAGACCAGGCCCGGGCCGGCACCGAGTGTCGGCGACAAACGATAGATGACGTACTCACCCAATCCGGTCAGAAGCCACAGGTTCTCGGTGAAGGCCCAACAGCTCGTGATGGGCGCCACCTTCAGGCTTTCGGCCGGCTGTGCGCCGAGGACGCGTAAGGCGAACACGGCCGACACGAGCACGAACGGTATCTTGTCGCACCAGATGGCGGCCGTCCGCAACCTGCGTCGTTCGACGAACACATCGAACACGCCAAACACGACCGGCAGGATCACGACCGACTGTTTCCCGGCCAGAGCACAAGAATAGAGGATCAAGGCAAGAGCATACCATCCCCACTGCTTGCCGCGCATCTCGCGATAGCGCAGATACGCCCACAGTGCGGGCGCCGCAAACGCGGCAGCGACGAGGTCTTTGCGGCTCGACACCCATGCGACGGCCTCCACGTGCGAGGGGTGCAGCACGAAGAGCACCGCGGCCAGTGCGCCCCCGGCAATGCTACGTGTGAGCGCTACGGCCAACAGGTAGACGGAGGCAGCGGCAACGCCCGCCCACAAGTTGCTCGACAGGTGGAACACAAACGGATCGACGCCGTTCACGGCGTAGTCAACGGAGTACGATAGCAAGTGGAGCGGAGAGAAGTTGAAGAAGTACGGCTGCGTCAAGATGAACCAGAGGTTCTTGCCGGAGAAGCTCCGGATCCACGGATTGTTGACGACATAGTCCAAATCATCGATCCGGAAGAAGCCCAGCCGCAGATCACCCAAGTAGACGACGCTGGTGAGGGCCACCAGCGCGAGACAGATGAGCGCGTGATGCTGCCACTTGCCGGGCAAGCCGACAGGAAGCGGGCCCGACACCCCGGCTGCGGGCAACGCGGGAACCGGCCCCGCGACCCCGGGCTCCACCGTCTCCACCGGGCCGGAAGACGACCGCCCGGCAGCTCCGGCGACCCCGACATCCGCCGTGTCGTTCAGTTCGACCGGACTGATTCTCGTCCGTTCTGAACGGGAACAGCCCTGCTTCCGACTCTTTGCTTTCCGTCTTGCCATAGGATCCGGCCCGGGTGCGACATGGGTCGTCGCGACAGACTCACTCAGCTCAGGCGTCAATATAGACCGGGGCACGGCATCGGCACTGTGACGTTGCTCCCGGTGCGGAGGGGCACGGAATCTGCGTTTGAGAATTGGACTTTGCCGTGCCCGCGCACAATCTTATAATCCGGTCTGTTCTTACCGCATGGAGTCCGTTTGAAGAGCCGGCGCCATGTGGTTCCAACTGCCAGCGACATAGGATGTGCATCCGTGTACCTGCCGTCATGGATCGGCCGGGGAGCCGCAGCGCCAGTAGCCGCGCTGCTGGTCGCGGTTGGGCCCTGCGCCTTTGCCCAGCGGGAGCGCCCGGCACGCGAACGCATTCTGCTGCTCCAGTCGTACCACGCGGGACTTGAGTGGACCGACGATATCACCACGGGCTTCTCAACAGCCGCGCGTGAGGCTTTCCCGCAGGCCGAACTGACAATCGAGTACATGGACACCAAACGGCGGGACCCCGCCCGGATGTTCCCATTGCTTGAGGACCTCTACGCCCACAAGTACGCAGGGGAGACGTGGGACGTTCTGGTCACGGCCGATGACAATGCCCTGACGTTCGCGCTGGACAGGCGGGAACGGCTCTTTCCCGGTGTACCGATCGTCTTCTGCGGCGTGAACGACTTCGACCAGACACGCCTGGAGAGACACGACGAGATCCTGGGCGTCACTGAGGATGCAGACGTGGAGGGCACCTTCGAGTTGATGCTCAAACTGCATCCGGCCGCCAAACGCATAGCCATCGTCTGTGACGGGACCCCCACGGGGCAGTACAACCTGGCCCGGACCCGTCGCGCGATGGCGCACTTTGCCGGCCGTACGGAGTTCGTCGAGTTCGTGAACATGACTGTGGATGAACTCCGCCGCGCGCTCCAGGCCCTGCCCTCGGACAGCCTTGTCTACCGACTGGTGTTCTATCGCGACCGCGAAGGCCGTGCGTTGACGCTGGAGGAGAGTAACAAACTCGTCGCCGGAGCGTCTCAGCTTCCCGTCTATACATCGTGGGGCCGGGACGTCGTGCACGGCTTCCTCGGCGGAGTATTGACCGAAGGCAGACGCCAGGGGGAGGCCGCGGCCGAGCTTGTGTGCCGCGTGTTACAGGGGGAGTCGACGGCGGATCTCGACGTCGTGCGCGATTCCCCCACAATCGTTATGTTCGACTACAGGCAGATGGGCCGGTTCGGTATCCGGCCGTCGCAACTTCCCCGCGGCGCGGAGATCATCGGCAGGCCCGACACGATATACACAACGTATCGCAGCGCCGTGGTTGTCGCCGTGGTGGCGTTCGTGCTCCTGGGGCTGCTCCTGGCGTTGGCCGTTGCGAACATCGCACGCCGGCTACGCGCAGAGAAGGCGTTGCGGAGAAGCGAGGCCGTCGAACGGGCATTCCGCAGCAGGCTGACCGCTCTGCAGACAGTAACCAACCGCCTCGCAATCGCCGGATCGCTGTCGGAACTGTGTCGGCTGGCCGTATCTCTCGGACGTTCCGAGCTGGGGTTCGATCGCCTGGGAATCTGGGTCTCTTCCCCCGACGACCAGACGACGTTGAACGGCATGTTCGGCACGGACGAACACGGGAACATGACGGACGAGCGGAACCACGTATTCCAGGTCCGCGAGGATCTCCTCATCACGGAGCTCTTCGCACGCGGGGGAGCGCCCATTCACAAACGGGACTGGCCCCTGGCGAACGCGGGCAATGTCCTCGTCGGACGAGGCGAGGTGGCCGTTGCAGCCCTGTGCGACGAGAAAGGCATACGCGGCTTCGTGTCCACGGACAATCTGCTCCGGGGGCGTCCCATCAGCGAGACGGACAGGGAGTTACTGAGCCTCTACGCATCGTCACTCGGACATTTGGTGTCGCTCCGGCAGGCCCAGGACGAACTGCGCGACAGGGCCGACTTCCACAAACAACTGCTGCACAATCTGCATGCCGCGGTAGTTGTTCACGGAGCCGACACGCGGATTCTCATGAGTAACAGGAAGGCCGGCGAGCTGCTGGGCATTGGCCCGGACGCCATGGCCGGCAAAGCCGCCGACGACCCGCAATGGGACTTCGTTCACGAGAATGGCAGCGTGATGTCCCAGGCGAATTACCCCGTGAACTGCGTCCTGCGGACCGGCGAACCGGAGACAAACCTGGTAGTTGGCGTCCGACACCGCGATGACGGGAAGACCGTATGGGTGCTCTGCAATGCGTTCCCCGTCCTGGACAGCGACGGCCGGATCGATCAGGTCGTCGTCACGTTCACGGACATCACCGACCTGAAACATGTCGAGGAAGAACGCCGCGGCTTGGAGGCGCAGGTACGCCATGCGCAGAAGCTCGAGAGCCTGGGGATCCTTGCTGGTGGGATCGCTCACGACTTCAACAATCTCCTCGTGGGCATTCTGGGCAATGCCGATCTGGCCTTGGACGGGTTGCCACCGGGCTCAGACGCCCGCAGCAGCCTGGCCGGCATCAAGGGGGCCGCCGTGCGCGCCTCGGAACTGGCGACGCAGATGCTGGCCTACTCAGGCAAAGGACACGTGGTCGTGGCCCCGGTCTGCCTGAACAACGTCATTCGCGAGATGGAGATGCTCCTGAAAGCGTCAGCAGGCAAGAACGTCCAGATCGTGTGGGACTTGGACGAGGCGCTCCCGTGGGTTGAGGCCGATGCCACGCAGATGCGCCAAGTGATAATGAACCTGATCACCAATGCTTCTGACGCAATAGGCGTGGCAAAGGGCATGCTTACGGTCTGTACGCGCGAGCTGGAGGCAGACGCCGACTTTCTGCAGGACAGCTATCTGTCCGACAGCGTGTCGCCCGGTCGGTTCGTGTCCGTATCCGTCACCGACGACGGCTGCGGAATGGACGATGAAACACGCGCGAGGCTGTTCGACCCGTTCTTCACCACGAAGCTGGCCGGTCGCGGTTTGGGGCTTGCTGCCGTTCTCGGCATTGTCCGAGGGCACAAGGGGACGGTGAGAGTCCAGAGCCAGCCACGTCACGGCACGACGGTCACCGTCCTCATCCCTCCCTCCTCCGAACCGAGACCTCAACCGGCCGCGGAGCCGGTGGTCGCAGAGCCGATCCCCGAGTTCGAGGGTACGGGTGCCGTGCTCGTGATCGACGACGAACGATCCGTCCGAGTCGTCGCGACGGATGTCTTGAGCCGGCACGGCTTCGAGCCGCTCGTCGCCGAGAATGGCGCCAGTGGCATCAGACTGTTCAATGAGCGCGCCGACGACATCGTGGCTGTTTTTCTGGACCTGACAATGCCGGACATGAATGGCGAAGTCGTGTTCGAGGAGTTGTCACGCGTCCGTGCCGACGTACCGGTGATCCTATGTAGCGGGTTCAGCAGGACGGAAGCGATGGCCCCGTTCCCGCGAGGGAAGCTCG
>JGI10211J34971_10003924_pt1 | contig 11858 bp, 14 predicted proteins | sample Etolagsediment_FD_34971 | JGI IMG/M metagenome (IMG submission 34971)
TTATTCCTCTAACTTAACGCAACGACAATAGTGAATCGGATTTTTGTGCGTGATTTTTAGTTGTAGACATCATTTTGACTTGCATCTCATATTTTCTAGACAGTTCAATCATATTGACTAAAGCTTCAGCCGTATTCACATTACTTGTTTCAACAGCACCACTCACCACAACAACTGGAGACTGAATAACAGGAGGGGCTCCTTCTTTAAGTCTTGCAAACCCATCTAAACCCTTTTCTAAATCTTTAGGGTCAGGCTTCACTAAACGAACTCTATCTAAAACAACCAACTGATTACTTGGCGAATCTGCTGGCACAATTGAAATTGTTCCATCATCACCTATCGTTATTGTTTTAACTGGCGGAACATTAATTGGCGTACCGCTTTCATTTAAAATTGGATTACCTTTCACATCGACCATATTACCGTTTTCAAGCATTTGCATACTTGCGGTTCTTACATAGACCTCATCGCCATCTGGCGCTTGAATTCCTATAAAACCGTCTTCTTTGGTAACAATATCTAATGCTCTACCCGTAACCTTTATAGCTCCAGCAGTAAAATCAGTAGCTGGTCTTTCGTCTAAGGAGTAAGCGCGAGACTCCCAACCTGGGCCTTGTACATGTTGAGCTCTAAAAACATTAAAGTCTTTTTTAAANCCATCCGTATTTGCATTAGCTAAATTATTTGAGTTGTTTGCTTGCGATAGCATCACCTCTTTAGCTCCGCTCATTGCGATATACAGCATACGATCCATGACAACTTACTCCAGGATTAATTATTATCTAGTCAAAAATGGGATGATTATTTACTTAACAAATATCATCCCTTATAAACTGAAACACTTATATGAGTGGGTCTAACGCCCGAATGTGTTTCCCTTGTGTGTTAGCATTTTGACACGCTATTTACGTTCAATCATTCAATAGCAGAGACTATGCCAAAATAATTTATATTTTTACTAAAGAATTTAGAAAATAGCCGATAAGCCTATATAGAGAGGTTTTTTAGAAATAAAAAAGCCGACAAAAATATGCCGGCAAGACCAGAAAAAGTTTTAAAAACTTTTATAAGTTTAAAATTGTTTGCGTTAATGTTTGAGAAGTTGAGATAACTTGAGCAGAGGCCTGGTAAGTTCTTTGTGTCTGAATCATGTTCACTAATTCTCCAGCAACATCTACGTTTGAATATTCCAATGAACCCGCCTGAATAGTTCCAAATCCATTTGCTTGCGGTGAACCTAACTGCACAGTACCAGAAGAAAAGGTTTCTGCGTAAGTTTGTGCGCCTAATTTTTCCATCGCATTTTTATCTGAGAAGTTGGCAATACCTAATCTAGCCACTGGAATTGAACGTCCATTTGAATAACGCGCTTCAATTGTTCCATCCAAACCTGTACTTAACCCAACTAAATCACCGATTTTAAAACCATTCTGTGAAACACCTCGCAAGTTATATGAACCAGAGAATTGCGACATATCTCTAAAATCCATCGAGATACTCACATTACCAGCATCTGCTGAACCTAATGGATCAGTTGCACCGGTTAAAGGCTGATCTATAAGAAAACTCATCGACGGTAAAGTTCCAGACGTTGACCAGTTAGCTTCTGCTAAAGGGTTATTATCATCATCTCGACCAACAGCCACTACTGGATCATCCGGCTCTCGAACATCAATTAAATTACCACTGGTATCGTAACGTAATTCAAAAATAGCACCCGCTACCGTATTACCACCTGAAAGCAATGGTGTTCCTGTTGCTGGATCAGCCTGATGGCCACTTGTTATCCACGTATTAGTCGCTTCATCAAAATCCTCTATTGTCATCTGAGCAATCCAACTGGTGTATTTGACCCCTGTACCTGTTCCATCAGTGATATAGCTACCATCAGCAGCTTGACCGATATCCGAATTAGTGTCAACCACATCCCTTTTATAAAAGTTAGTCGTTAATCTGTGCTCACCACCAAGCGAATCATGAATAATTTTATTGGTTGAAAAATCTGGAAAACCCGCATAAGGCCCGGCGTTTTCAGGATCAATAAGTGCTTGTAAATTTAGAGTTGTTCCTAAGGAATTAGTGGCCCCATTCGTATCGGTTGGGTCAGTATTATTAAGCTCTTGACCATCTAAGTTAATATCAAAACTCATCTCATCCGTTGCTCTAGGCTCACGGTTTAACGCATCTAAATCAATTGAGCTTAGTGTAGTTTGAAAAACCGGTTTAGTTTCTGTTGAAAGGCTCTCGTTCAATAAATAACCTTGAACCTGATTACCCTCTTGAGCTGTTAAAAAACCATCTTTATCTAATTTGAACGAACCATTTCGGGTATATACATTGTCATATTTACCTGTATTATCAGCTAAAACGAAAAAACCCTCGCCATCAATTGCCATATCGAGCTCACGGCCTGTACCGTTAATCGTTCCCTGGCTAAAATCCTGAGTAATTGCGGCAACTCTTACACCGTTACCAGGCGAGTTTTGCGAACCTGAAAACAGATCCGAAAATTCGGCTCGTGAGCCTTTGAAACCTACTGACTGTGCATTGGCTAGGTTATTTGAAATAACCCCTAAACCACTTGACGCTGCATTAATACCACTTAACGCATTTAAATCATACGATACACCCATGATGCTCTCCTTGTGTATTCCACAACAAACCTACTTAGCTTGTGTGTTTTAAAACTGATTAATATTTAATTTAATAACGAGTAACTTTTTGTTGAAATCTCTAACCACTAATCTCTCTAACCGTATCCATTGAAACTCTTTCACCCGTAGCCAAAGTGATTGTCATTGTCCCATCTGCGTTAACTCCTACCGCATTCACTCTTGAAGCAACAACCGTGTCTATCGATTGCAGCTCACCATCTGCATTTGTTCCATAAGCGGTTAGAGAATAAACGCCACTCGCTCTACTAACATCAACATTATCTAAACCATTCCAATCCAGTGTTTTTTCACCCGCTTGCATACTTGCAATACTTAACTCTTTAACCACACCATTATCATCACTAATAACAACTGTTACGTCAGTCAAAGCGGAATCTGAGTTAAGTCTAAACTGCGAGCTCTGGTCTTGGACATGCGAAAAATCTTCTCCATTAACCTGAACGTTTTTTCCAATAATTGAGGCTGCTTGCATAGTTTGTAAACCTTGAAAACTAGCTGTCATCGCCAAAATAGATTCATTCATTTTCGTTGTTGCTTCAAGCTGGCTCATCTGAGTCAAATCTGTTACAAACGCGGTTGGATCCATTGGTTTAGATGGGTCTTGATTCTGAAGCTGTGTCGTTAACAACATCAAAAAATCTGCCTGCCCCATAACATTGCTAGGAGCACTTGAACTTGGATTTGTACTCTGCTGCATTGCTTCTAAGTAATCTTGATTACCCGTTGTAATATCAGGAAAAAAGTCTGCCATGATTTACTCCTTTATTTACCTAACTGAATAGTACGAAGCAGCAACTGCTTAGATGTATTCATGACTTCGATGTTTGTTTCATAAGAACGAGAAGCTGACATCATATTGGCCATCTCTTCAATCACATTAACATTCGGACGGTAGATATAACCCTTCTCATCTGACATCGGATGATTCGGGTTATATTCCATGATTGAAGGCGCTTGACTCTCTACGACTTCTTTAACTCTTACACCACCAGTGGGTTCATGCATATTGCCTTCCAAAATAGTTTGAAAAACAGGTTGTTTTGATTTGTAGGTTTCATCTTTATTTGAGCTGACACTATCTACGTTGGCCATATTGGAAGCAATCGTATTTAAACGAACTGTTTGAGCATGCATTCCCGTGGCAGATATATCTAAAATTTTGAACATTGACATTTTATCTCTCCTTACTCAAAACTTATTCACCACGCAAAGCGCCACGAATCCCAGAAATTTTGCCATTTATAAATTCAAGCGTCGCTTCTTGCTGCATCGCATTTTCCATAAACTGGGCTTTCTCAATATGGGTCTCAACGGTATTACCATCCAACGAAGGCTGAGTTGATTGTCTATACATCAAGTACTGGGAAGTTGATGAGAAACCATTACTATCACCATCAATATGGCCTGGATTAGTTTTTCTCATCTCTGATTGATACGGACTTTTCATTTCACCACTTGCATCCTGCAAGGCTTTTCTAAAGTCGATATCTTTCGCCTTAAAATTAGGTGTATCGGCATTTGCTAGGTTATTTGCCAATAACTCTGCACGCTTCGTTCTAATTTGTAAGGCTTGTTCATGTATGCCAAAAATTGATTCTGCCATCACTCTTCCCTTTTCCGGTGTTATTTAATATGTGTGTTCTTTGACACCTACTTATATTTGAGTTTGATTTAGCAACTGGAGTGCCAACCATGAATTTTTTACGGTTTTAACTAAAAAAAACGCTAAAGTTTTAGAAAAATGACAGTTATCGGCTGATTTTCTAAAACTTTAGAAAAAAAGAGGAAAAAATTGCCGCATAAGAAAAACGCTTAAAAAAGCCATTGATTTAGTTAGAAAAAACAGAACTTACCAGGCCTGGTAAGATTGAAAATAATTAAATTTTAGGCATTAAAAAACCCGCTAAATAGCGGGCCTGAAGAATAAACAGATAACATTATCAACATAACTACCAAGCCTTAACAACATCCCCAACCTGAACTAAACCTTTTTTGGCTGTTAATTCTGCTATGGCAAATCTTGGCATAATGCGTTTGATTTTCAAAAAAGCGCCTGGAACCAAATCAGTACCTAAAACAGCACCATTAAAACGAACCGGCCTTCCAGTCTTGTGATAAACCGCTAGATCGTCACCAACCTTGGCTCCTGAGTTAGCATTTAGGTAGATAATATATTCATTATCGCGTACATCAATAATTTCACTTTCAAATGACTTACAATGCAAATAATCAATAGTATCCGTAACTTGCTGCTCTAATAATGCATGAAATACTTTACCTGTATTCGTAGCAAAAAAGGCATTTGAACCAAACGGTCTATCTCTGCCAACCGTTACATCACCTTCCACATCAAAACCACCGCGAGTTTGATGAACAATCTCATTACGCATTAAATCCACAATATACCAATCTGCTTCTATAAAACGGCTATTAGGCTGAACTTCCAAATTATAAAAACGCTTAACATCATTTTTCATACCGCTTTCTGCATGAGAGGACATCGAGCGAATTACCGTTAATAATAGATATTGTGCCCCCGTTTGATCTCTTACCGAAGCAACAACCTCAGGGTTTAAATTGGGCGCTACTTGAACATTCGGCTGAATATCAATCACTCGATTTAAAACGGTATAGTTTTTATAACCTTGGTTACGAACACGTCTTTCCAACTCTTGTTGATAACCATGTAATAAATTAGAAACATCATTTGCTTGGTAAGCGTGCGGAAAAACAATAGGCGCAATCGCTAAACGAGTTTGATATTGATTACCAGGTAAATTTGTACAAACACCGCGCTCTTCTGTAAGGCAGACATTCATGGTCACTTCGTAATTTAATGCGCCTTTTTTAGTTGCACCATATTTATCTTCAGAGTCTTCAAACCCTTCTTTTATCACCGTATAACTTTTAACCTTACTGGTTGAGGTAAAACGTGTGCTATCCAATTTTAATTGGTAAGACTCTACGGACTGGTCAGTCTGCACAACCACATTATTTTTTAAACTCGCTTGCTGTAAGGCATCACGAATGGCCATCTTGCGTGCAAATGCTTTACTCACATCTTTTGATGGAGCCGAACCTTTTACAATGACACATTGCTCAGTAGAACCAACTGGCTTTGGGATAGGTTGCTTTCCAGTATATTCTTCAGATTGACCAGTTGAACCAAGAGAAGCTTCATCAGAACATGGCTTATTAGAATTTGGATTATCAATACAAATACTATCTATAAAGCCTGCATGACTATATAGACTCATACTCAGTAATAACGCTGCAAGGATAACTTGGATTAGCTGCATATAAATTCTCTAGGCCTGCTTTTGTGATGCACTGGTAACAGCATCTATACGATCAACAATGGTATTGGCCAATTCGTCAGAATGCCATTTAGATAAAAATACATTTGCCCCAACTTTATCAGTCAGAGTTTCATTAAAGCCGCCACTCAATGATGAATTTAAAACAACATACAAGTCTTTGAGTCGATCATCTTTACGAATACTAGTAGTTAAGGTGTAACCATCCATTTCAGGCATTTCAATATCTGAAATAACCATTAGAACCCTATCACTTACTTTAGGTGAAATACCTTTATCTGCATCATCAGCCCATTTCTGTAAAAAATCTAATGCTAACTTACCGTTATTAACAATCTTATTCGCTATACCCATTTTATCCAGAACATTTTTCAACTGAGAACGAGCAACTGTTGAGTCATCCGCACCGAGAACAAAAAAGTCTTGGTTTTTAGTTTTGGATATATTTTGGGATATAAATTCATCTGACATTTCTTCAGGCGTACCAGAAACTTCGGCTAAGACTTTTTCAACATCAACGATTTGCACAATCTGATCTTGTGCACGAGTAATTCCTGTCAAATAATTTACGTTTTGCAATGAATCTGGTGGCGCCAAAATATCTTCCCAGCGTAAATGCACGATTCTATCGACATCCTCAACCAAAAAACCCTGAACCGAGCTATTAAATTCAGTAACAATCGTTAAGCTTTTAGAATACTTTGCGGGGTCTACTGGCTCTAAGTCTAGAGCCTTGGCTAAATCTATCATCGGCATCGTCTGACCACGAATATCTGACACTCCGACCACCCTAGAATCTGACTTAGGTACCACTGAAATTTCAGGCGTTCTGATGACTTCACGGACTTTAAATACATTAATACCAAACAGCTGCTTTCCTTTTATTGTAAAAAGGAGCAGCTCCATTCGGTTCATACCTGCTAGGGATGTTCTTTGATCAACACCTTTTAAAAAGCTCGACATGTTAACGCCACCTTATTCCATTTATCGTTATATGATTCTACAACCAACACAAGAATTCAAATATCCATTTATTATATTGAAGAATTAAAACAATGTTGCTCTATCACAACACTTCTTTAAATGCCTTTTGTACTCATGTTAGACTGACAGCATGAAAAAGACGATTCGTTTACTTACAATGCTTACTTTAATGAACAGCTTGCTATTAACCAGCTTTGGTGCAAGCGCTCAACAAAGCGCTAACACTCAACATTCAAACCCGATCAATCCAACTTATCAATCACTGGATGAGATTCATCAATTAGTTACTAATCACGTAAAGCAAAAAATTGACCAAAAAATATTTGAAGCCTCAATAAAGTTAAGAAAACTGTCTCCTGAAATAAAATTAGCGCACTGCCAAAGCAATATCCAAATCGAGGATAAAAACCTAGACAGTATTACCGGAAGGATGACAATAAGTGCAAGATGCTTACAACCAAAATGGCGAGTATTTATTCCAGTTACAGTCGACGGTAAACAATATGCAGTGATTTCCACTAAAGGAATCTTAAGAAAGGCCGTTATAAAAACTGAAGACGTTAAACAAGTATTGGTAAATTATCGCAAAATCCCATCTGGAAGCATGATTAATGTATCGAAAGTGATTGGCATGAGAGCAAAAAAGCCTATCGCTCCAAATCAAATATTAAAAATCAGAGACCTACAACCTCCCTACTGGGTTTTTAAGAATCAACAAGTTACCATTGTTACTAGAATTGGTGAGATTGAAGTAAAAACAAATGGAACGGCTTTAAAAAGTGGCGTTGTGGATGAACAAGTACCAATAAAAAACAGTTCTTCACAAAAAATAATTAAGGGCATAGTTATTGCTCCNAATACCGTATTAGTTCCATAAGACAAAATATTGACGATTAAATTTTTTTTAGTTTTTTCTAAAGCTTTCAATATTTTGCCGATACATATAGTAGAAACTATAGAAATGCTGTTAAAATATCAGCTAATACCAGGTGTGAGGCCAAAAAATGGATATTAAAAACTTAACAAACAGTGTGCTACCGGGCCGTTCAAACGACTCTGTAAAAGCACCGTCAAAAGATATTGAGAGTGGAACAAGCTCAGCATCTTCAAATAACTCAACTGATAAAGTAACTTTAACGAATGTTTTATCGCAAGTTAGAGAACTTGAAACAAAATCTCTTGATGTTAATGTAGATAATTCTTCACGAATTGCTGCAATCAAAGCGGCTATTGATGAAGGTTCCTATCAAGTTGATCCTCAACGCATTGCCGATAAACTCATTCAAACCGAAGCACTTTTTGCAAAGGCTTAAAGAAAGATAATGAGTCAAAATACAGATGAATTAAATCTAGAACAATTTTCCTCACAAATTGCAGGATTAATACATCTGTTAAAACAGTTTTCAGAGATTCTTGACCAAGAATCAGACATCATTAAGAAAAATCAAGCCGAACAACTTATTCAAGTAACCCAGTCTAAACAAAATTTGGCAAACCAACTAAATTCGTTAACAGTTGAACTTGATCAAACTCTAGCTAATCAAAATTTAAATCTTATCTCTTTAGTGAGTTCCCCTTCATTCAACCTATTTTCTGAAGAGCAGCAAACTGAAATCAAACAAACCTTAGTATTAATCCAGAAGTGTCATGATAAAAACTTAGCTAACGGCATGTCTATTCAAATGTTAAGCAACATCAACAAACATACCCTTGATTTAATTTCAGGCAAAACTCAGCAAGATGTAAAACTCTACGGCTCAAGTGGAGAGAAAACAACTACTGGAAGCCAAAGCACTTTAGGCAAAGCCTAACCTTCTCCAGAACACCGTCTCTTCGCATCGCTCTGAAATTCAAGTTCAATAGCATCGCTAATATTGGCTTGTTTTCTGCTTATATTATTTCTATATTAGCTAAAAATACGAAAGAGTTTTCCTTTCAAAACCTCATTTGTAATAAACTAATACAATAGTTGTTTAGGCTTTTATTTGAGTCTTTAACAGCACCATTTACATGATTAGAGAGAAAACTTATGCGTAAAGATCAACGCTCTTATTATCGAATTGATGTGATTATGCCATGTAGCTACCGCATATTAACACTTCAACAAGCTGAAGAAACCATACTACCTTCTTCGCCAGATTCTAAGTATATTGAAGAATATTTCATGGAGAATCTTTCTCAACTTGATGAACAAATCAATGAAGTTATCTCACACATCAATCAAAAAAGCTCCTTACTTGCAACCGCTTTGACCGCAATGAATAGCAAAATAAATTTTGTATTACAAACCATTGATGAGAAACAATTAGCACGTGCTATTCCGCAACGATTGGTAAACCTAAGTGGTGGCGGTATCGCTATTGATGTTGATGAGAAGGTTCAGCTAACGGATAAAGTAGATTTGCTTATAAAGCCTCTTCATAACGAAGCCCCAATTTTGGTTCGTTGCGACATTGTTAGTATCACACCACTTACTGATGGTTCTGAAGGCTCAAGCATTGCCCTTTCATATCAATCACTATCTGAAGATGATCGTCGTAAGCTTGTTTACTTTATCCAAGCTAAAGAGATAGAGTTTGCTCAAAAGAAACGTAACCAGGACTTGAATCGCCAAAACTAACCTAATTGTATAAGTTAAAACAACCGAACGTTTTAAACTATTTCTTAGAGCAATAAAAAACCCCATTTAAATGGGGTTTTTTATTGAGTTGATAGCATCAGTTTATAAATCTTCTTTAAGGGAAAGCGTACCGCTTATCACTTCGTTCAGCAGAAGCACCTTTTTTTTCATCTTTCAAAAGCTTTGCTAGCTTTTTTTCTAAAGCTTGCATTTTCGCCAAGCTTCTATCAACCTTGGCGGCACTATTTTTTTGTGATTCTACTGATGATTTTATCTGCTTATCCTGTTTAGCGACCTTACTCTCCAGTATTCGTACTCTAGTACTAATACTGGCAGCATCAGCCACTCCTTGCCATACAAACAAAGATAACACTGTAGCGATGATAATTCTTTTTAACACCATAATAAGGCTCCTATTCTTCACTCACACTCTAATCAGCAATTGGCTAACCAGGCCTGGTAAGTTGAATTTAGTATGCACTCACTTTATAAGCGGCTTCTGGGTCTACTGCCGCCGTTTTAGAAGCTGTGTAAACAAAAGCTTCTTCAAAGAATTTCTTATCAACATAAACTTCTAATACGGTTTCATAGTTCTGATCAGCCATTGGAGTAACACTAACAACTCTTGCGCCTCTTACGACTGCATTTACACGCGCTCTAAAGCTATCGTTTTTTGCTGTTAATGTTGAGACTGAAGTATTACTGTCAATTTTAATACCGTAAAGTTGCTCAGCAAGCGCTCTATAAGCATCAAGCTTTGAAGAACGAATTGCCATTAAACGACGTTGACCCGGTGTGTAAGGAGCAAATGTACTCTCTGCACCATAACCAATACCTGTAATCTTTAACAACTCTGGTTTCTGTGCCGGAGGAGAAATAGGCATTACTTGAGCTTGTGGCTCTACCATTTTTGTTTGATGCGTTTGCACCGCCTGAGTGTCAGACTTGGTTTGAATACAACCCGTTAAGGCTATTGAGCTGGCAATTCCAGCAATTATAAAAGGTATCTTTTTCATGGTTATATACTCCACTATCTACTCAAAACTGTAAGTTAATATTTTTATTAAATTCTATTGGCAACGATTCGATGCTTTTGCACAATCGATATGACTGACGTCATACATAGAACCAAATTCGTATTTTTTCTCTAACTGCTTAGTTGAATAGTAGTCAGGTGTTTTCATATAAGTGGTCGTAACCAAACCGACTGACTTTCCAACTTTTGTTGCGGTATCTTTTACCATTTCAATCGGCTGAGTATTACTACAACCAGCCAATAACAGTCCAACAATCGAACCAAACAACCAAGTCCCACGCTTCATAAGCTTTCCAACTATATTTCTATGGATATGAATCTGAGACAGACTGATCATAAAACCCACCGTCTGGCGCTGAATACTGGTATCTATTCTTATTTCCAGCTTCTTTAGCAATAGCGGCTTTTTCTGCCTCTGCGGCTTGTTCAAGTAAAACCTGCTTTTCAACCGTTTTTACACTATGTACCAGCGCTTGATATTGATTTTGAATTTTCTTAACTCGACCATTAACTTCATCAATACGGCGCTGAGCTTTTATTAATTTGCTATTAACCGAATCCATTTTTTTCATTAATTCTGGGTTATCGGCAGACATTGCCGGCATTGATTGTGTAGCTACTTTAGTATTTGTAGCAGCATGACTATCTGTTTGTGCATGCGCATTATCTTTGGCTTCAGGTGTTTGCTTATGAGAATTCAATCCCAAAGGGTCAATAATCTCTTCTTTCTTAGCAGACGTTGAATCTAGTTTTGCCATATCCGCAGCTAACTGTTCAAGTTGAAAATTAATTGCATCCAACTTTTTCTCTACAGACTTGGCTGTTTTTTCAGCCGACTCAACAGCAGAGCCATTTTGCTCTGACGTGACTTTAATTGATTCAATTAAGGATTGCGTATCTTCACTCATTCCTGCTGAAGAGGCTGATAATGCTCCCCATACTCCAATTCCAATTCCTGTTATGGCTAATACACTTAATACTGAACCAAATATAATGATAAGTTTTTTTATAGAATCCATATCTTCCGCCGCCATATTCGTGTTTTGTGCTGCTTGAGCAGTTGCGCGTTTAGCTAAAAAGTCATCGGTATCAGAAACTGCTTCAGTCTCTGGTTTTATTGCTGTTTTAGAAGCGACTTCCTTCTTTGCAGACTCTTTGACCATTGGTTCAGAAACCGCCAAAACTTCGGCCTCAGCCTCCGCCATCATTTCTGGTTCAGCATC
>JGI10211J34971_10003926_pt1 | contig 11857 bp, 8 predicted proteins | sample Etolagsediment_FD_34971 | JGI IMG/M metagenome (IMG submission 34971)
AGAAATAATTTTTACATACTTCTCTGCAAAGTATGAAGGATTTTTCATACATTTGGAATATTCTTTTAAATCTTCTTGAGTCCAGTCTTGTATAACACCATCTCTTTTTACGAGTGGGTTACCAAGATAATATTCATTCTGCATTGTTCTCGTTAGTAACATCAATCACTTGTTCATCATCTCTTAATAATTTCTGTAAGTCAGTAGTCGTACCGACAAACAAATTATTAGTCGTGTTACCTACCTGTTTTGTTTCTTCTTTTCTATCTAAATCTTTTTTCTTTTTATTCAGTTCCATCAATTTATCATTGACATCTGCCATGTTCTTAATAAGATTAGATAATACTTCGTATGCTCGTGGGTGTTCTGACGACCTTGCAACTTCCATCATATCCATTAAAGACTCTTTGCCTTTTTCTAGAAGTTCGTAATATGTTGCTCGTGAGTATTCAAAATCATCTTTTATATTTTTTTCATCATTTGTCATGCACTATCGCCTATCAATTCTATTAATGTTGTAAATCCAAAATCACTATCTGCAAGACCGATTGTACTTAGTGGGTCTGGTGTAACTGTGATTCTAGTTGACTGTATATCACTATCAGATAATCCAACTTTAATTTGTGATACATCTGTAATTGATTTACGAATGATATCACTCGTTGTAATTGGTCCATGGAAACTAACCTTCATCACAAAGTCTAATGTATATATGATTGTTCTTCTACTTGCTAAATCACCATCAAAATCATCATTAAAACTTAAACCCTGTATGATAATTGGTATGTCTTCTTTTAAATTTGGATATACATCTGGAAAAGGTTTTATTGTTAGTGCATATTGTGGATTAAAATAAGGTAATATTTGTTCTATAATCTGTAAAGCATCATCTTGTGCCTTTGCATACACATTTAACTGAAAGTTTATATCGTATGGTACTGGTGTAAAATATTTTCTTCTGTTTTCCTTTGCAGTACCTAGACTTTGAAATGTATTAATCTTACCTAACTGTCTTGTCAAGTCATAGTTAAAACTTGTAATCTCAAATGACATACGAGGTAGTTTGATTGCAACTTGTGAGTTTGCAGACAAGTCTGCCTGTTCTCTAATTCTTTCAAGATATTTTTGTTTTGGTGCATATGATAATGGCACTTTGACTTGACTTATTACTTGACTTGATGAGTTTTTTCTGATAACATAAATGTTATTGAACATACGACCAAATATCGCAACTGATTTTTTAATTTTTTCGTGATAAAAATGAGTACCTAGCATTATTGATCCTCCACATCACCAAAAGGATTACCTTCACTAAAGTCTAAGAAGTCTGCTGAACCAGTACTGAATTCATCATTTTGTTCGTTTGAAGATATTGCGTTTTCTTCTGTTACAACACTAACTGTAAAGTCTGAGTCTTGTCGGTATGCACCACTAATTGTTGCAGTATATGTAGGTAAGAATGTATGATATGCACCATCATTTGCACCAACATGTATGACGTGAAGTTTACTATCTGAATCTGACCATTTCTCTACTTCACCAGTCATTGTCAGATTAGTTGCAGAGTCTAATAGCATACTAACTGTGTTACCAGGAACTATAGTATCACTTGTTCTATCGAGTGTCAAGATATAAGTGTATGCAAAATCTTTTTCTACTTGGTCTATCTTTTCAATACCAGTATCCAAATCTTCATCATTGTATTCAAATAAGTTACAACGAAGTTTAAATACAGGTAAGTTTTGTAATTGATAGAACGGTTGTTCGTGTTCAACCATTGTAATTTGAAATATTTTATTAGTCATAGGAAGATAAATCAAGTCGCCTTCAAGAGGTCGAACTGATGTTACCTCATTATCCCATTTTCTAACTGTTTGTTGCCATCTTCTTCTCGACACAACAAACGTTGCTTCATCACGAATCTCTACACCAAATCGTGTAAACAAGTCGCCTTCNCCATCGAAACCTTCTGTGTTTTCAATATACATTTCTATAACATGTGCGGAATTAAAACGTGACGGAACGTCATCGCCAAGAATCTTATCTTCGTTGACTAAATCTCTTGGAAGATAATAGACATCTTGACCATAAATCTTCAATGATTCTATGACTATATCTTCATATAAATTCTGTTCAGACCTCACTACGTCTGTGAAGTACATATTTCGTGCCATATTAACCTACAAAAAAGTCTATCGGCGTTTCATGGTCAAGTCTTAATTGTTCTCTTAGTCTTTGTATGTCCTGTGTCGCATCATCAAATAGTTGTCTACCATTCATAGTAACACCGCCAGGTAATTGCATACCTTCAAACTTAATAAGATTCGCACCCCATTGTTGTTTAATCAATGCAGTTGTGTATTCTTTTAACCACATATCATTATATACTTTAGTAAATGATTCTGGGTCAATAATCTTATATGCTTCGTATACAATATAATCACCTACCTTTAAATCACCATCTGCAAACTCACCAAAAATATAAAGTCTATCTTGTTTTCTTGAGTATTCTATTTGAGGTGTACCATTTAGTTTCATATCTAATAATGATAGATATTGTTGCATTTGTTCGTAATATGCAAGGTCACCAACATAGTTATGCATATCTGCAATGTCATTCAACATCATTTGATACTTGATATCAAAGAAATTAATACTAGAACCAAATGTTGCGTCAATGGCAAACATGCGTGATATGAATAAAACACTTGAATCAACAGTTACATACTGATTAGTAACATCATCTGCAGTTATTTGATAACTGACATATGTTCTAACAGTTGCCTCTGAATGGTATTCTTGAAAAACTTGTAGTGCTTCGTCTAGTCTATCTTCTAGTTGGTCTTCATCAACATTGATTTCTATGACTGGATCACCTAATCTTCTCTTGCAATAGTCAAGTAAAGTTTCTCTAGAAGTTGGATTTGCCATGAAATGTCTCCGTTTATTACTTTACTATTTATAAGATTAAGTAATGGTAATACCTAAATAATATGTACTTATTGTTGTTGCAGTCCCAGCAGGGTGAGTTTGGGCACGGTAGTCATTAGAACTAAAAAATGAAATACCAGTAGAAAGAGAATTTAATCTTGTATCAGTTATACTAGTTCCTCTTTGAGCATTACCAGAACCATATTGATAAGTTATTCTTCCGCCAACTCCGTGTGAAGCAGTCCATCTCATCATTTGTTCTAATACTGTTGAAAACCCTGCACTATCATCTGTGTATACATCACCTGTTGAATCGTAAACAAATGCAGGAAGGTCAAAATCTTTTTGATTAGCGATATTAAAATCTTTTTCATAAAGATAAAAATTTGTAATAGTAGTCGGTTGGTCTTGAGTTTGGCCAGTACTAGAAACTGTGCCAATATTTCTTGTATCAGTAAATATTGGACTTCCATTAACTATAGTGCTTCCTGCAAAAGAAGATGTAGTTTGTATATGAAATATTCCACCAAAACTATCTTCTGTTGTGTTAGTAGTTCTATATGTGCGTAATGCAGGAACACAAAATGTATCAATAAAATCAGAATCAGTCATTGCTACAAGGTCATTACTTGCATCACGATACATAGGAAATTTAATATTATTTGAATCAACAGTTAAAGAAACTGCAGTCCTATTTTGATTTATACGGGAATAACCAACTGTAAGTGGATTTACACTAAGATAAGAACTTTGGGCCTGATTTGTTGGATAAGTGTAGGTCAGAGCCTGTGTTGCACCAGATTGGTTTCTCGTGTCGTTAATAGTTCCAAGATTACCACCACTTGCAACATAACTTAAACTTACTGATTTATTTTGAGAGTAAAGATATTTTGCATAGTTGTAAATATTGTTTATTTGAGTAGGTGTCATATCTACTATGTCTGTACCATCAAAGTAGACTGGTGTTCTAACTGCCATGATATATCCTTAAGTTGTAGAACCAATTATTGTTTTTAACGTGCTCCCTGCAGAGTTTTTAATATTTAGTGTAGCGGCAGATGCAAAGTTTCCAGAATATAATCCTGTCAAATAATATCCAGAACCACTAAAGAATGGTGCAGTTGCAATACCAGCGGCACTATCTTCTTGTGCGACTAAAATTCCTGCTGTTGGTAGTTTAACACTTGTTGTACCTGTTGTAGTAAATGTAGACGCATGTCCACCAGTTAATGTTAAGTTTCCTGCCAAACTGATTGTTCTATCTGCATTTTGTACATCAAGTGTTAATGTTCTATCAGCAGTTAGTGTATCACCACTTGTTGAAACAATTCTTGTTTCAAAAGAAGTTGCGACTGTATCTCTTAAACCAAATGTACTAATATCAGTGATTGACCCAGGCCCTGTAATATTAGGCCCTGTAATCGTTGGTGATGTTAATGTTTTGTTGGTAAGAGTTTCAGTTCCAGCAAGTGTAGTAAAACTACCATCAGTCAACGAGTTGTTAAACTGACCAGTAGTACCTTGTAGAGTATTTGTATTTAAGTTTATCGTTTTATTTGATAGAGTTTGTGTTAAACTTAAATAAGCAATAACGGCAGAGTCTGCTCTTATCTCTTGATTCGTTGCATGTCCTATTCCACCAACAACTTCTAGTCCGCCTCCTGCAATACCTCTGAGTGTTTTGATATAATCACCAGATGTACCAGAGTCTAACTTAATCGTTTCAGATTGTACAATCGCACGAACTGTTGCCGAGTCTGCTTGGTCGGAGAATGATGTTCCTAGAAAGGTACTTAGTTTTACTACCATCTATTTTTCTTTCTTTATGCTTGTGCTTCCATCCATCTCAACATAATTCCCATTCTTGCTTCATCATCAGTTGTTCTACCATTAATACATAGAACATCTGACCCATCTGGGAATTTATAATCACCTCCTAAAGGAGCACCTGTTAATTCTTTTAGTCTGTTTAAATCGAGTGTATCTGATGTTGAACCAGAAGCGGCACATGGGAACACAGAACCAAATATCTGTTCGCCAGGTTCAGCAGGATAATCATTTCTTACTGACGGAGAACTTGAATCTGTTGATATAAAGTATAAATCACCTCTATCAGCGGCCTGTGCAAAACTTGGTAGACCACCATCTGCTTCACCAGTCAATGATTTCCATGTTGCACTATCATAGTTTTTAGGATTTAGTATACCTTCAATAACTAGTGCAGAGTTAGATGTACCATTTGTACCAACAACTGTTAATCCTGAAAGTAGTAATTGAGACCTATTCAACAAGTTCTTGGCACCAAGTCTTCCAACTTGACCATTATCAACTGATGGTGAAAGACGAAGTCCAAAGTATGTTCTTTCATTTTGGAATACGTTTCTAGCACCAGTTGGTGTAATCTGATAGTTGAACATATATCCTCTATCTTCAGTAAATCCACCATCCATCATCAGAGCAGAACCCCAATGGGTTAGAGTTGGTGAACAAGTGTTAGATATTTCAATAATACCAGTATTTGAACTGTGCGTTGAAACTGGTCCACCAGATAAAGAATTCGTTGTACCTTGTTGATACTGACTAAATGTTGCACCTCTTGTACACCCAGTAAAGTTACCTGGACCCTCAGTTGCAGAACGACCTGTGTATGTGATAATTTCGTTATCAATCATCAATGTACCAGTATCTGTAAATTCTAGTAAGTCTTTAACAGGTATGTCTGAATCAGCACTATCAATTGTAGAAGTTAGATATGTTAATGGTGCGTCATTTTCAATTGAATATCGTACAGGTAAGTTACCAGACCTCATATATGCTTCATCATTTATGTTGTTGTTTTTCATTCTATGTACATAATTCCATTTACCATCAGAACCACGAATCATAAAGTGAATAAAACCAGCACCATACCATGAATATTCAATACCAATCATCTGCATTTTGTTGACGTCGAAATTGTAACCAGATGGACCAGTACCATTAACTTTATCTAAATTCCATTTAGATTGTGGTACTCTTTTTTCTTTTACTTTTTGGGCACGAACACCAGATGCTGTAATACCACGATAGTCAGGTGAAACAAATAATGATGTGTTACTTGTAACTTGTGTTACAAAGTGAGTCATACCTCTGATGATTATTCTATCACCAGCACGAAGTTGTTCAGTAAATCTTGTACTTGAACCAGTTACTGCTTGACTGTTTTTTGTAACAGATATAGTACCAGTAACGTTTTGAACTGAAGACCTTTGAACACAGAACATTTGGTTTCCGTCAAACTCAAAGAACACACCGTTTTGGTCATCAAATAATCCTGCTCTAACGGCAGCACCAATCCATGCTTTCACATAAATACTAGATACTTCTTCAAGAGCGGCAGTTGTATCACCAAGTGTAGTAGTTGCAAGAACTGTAAATGTATAGTCGTCAACAATACTGTTAACAGAATATGTTCCTTCATATCCTGATGTAGTAATACCATCTAATTGTACAGATGCTCCTACTTGTAATCCATGGTCTATATCATCTGTTTTTACTGTAATTGTAGAACCACTTGCTGTACCAGATGCACTTACACTTTGTATATCGTACTTAGGTGCAAATAGTGTACCTGATGACCATAAGAAACCTTTACCAGATTGATATCTGAAATATCTTTTAGTTTGACGAACAACAGAGGCCGCATATGTTGGTGTTTTAGTAGATAGGATAACACCACCATCAAATGGTCTATGAATAATTGTTGCGTTAGATAATGCATAGAATGTTGCAGAACCAGGTGAAGTAACAGCGGCACCTGCTCTTGCAATATATGTAAGTGAACTTAATGTAGGTGTTGATTTAATAAAGAATGGTCCAGATGCATATTCTTTGTTAGTACCAGTTCCTACATCAACGTGTATATTTGTTCCTGGGATAAGTCCGTGTGGACTTGCAAAAGTAACAGTTATAATTGATGGGTCTGCACCATTTGATGCAATACTTGAAACAGGTATACTTGCACCATCATATAGTTTACCTTTTTTAATAAGTGTTTCTTCAGTTCTTAATGAATCACCATCTGAAGCACCAACTGTGCCACGAGCAAAATATGTTACAGTAGTAGTGTCAGGAACAGAGAATATAATCCAGTTACCATCTGCTCTTGAGAATCCATTAACACCAGAATCCAATCCTGTTACGTTTATCACATCACCTACTGCAAGTGCATGTGCGGTAGTAAATGTAACTGTAATTAAAGAGTTAGTAGTACTAGTTGTTTGATAGTCTGTTACAATTGTAGCAGGTGTTAAATCAACTCCAGGCAATTCGTATGTCGATGGATATCCTTTAACAGTACCATAACCTGCCCATTTTGTAGGTTGTAATCCGTATTCAAAGTCAGCATCAATCATCGCCTGTGGATTTGATACTCTCATTCTTTCGATTGCGTCTGTACCAAAGTCCCATGGTCTAATTTTCTGACCGTAATCTTGTGTATCTTCTGTATAAATTTGAATTTGGTCATTCGCACTCATAGAAGATGAATTATACTGTAATGTAATTGTAGTATAACCATCATCTGCTTGAAGTACAGTAGGGAAATTTGTTGCATCATTATCAGCAGTAAATGTTGCAGTTGTACCAGCAAAAGTAGAGTCTGCAAAATTATACATAATGATGTTATCTGTTACGTTTGTTATCAATAAAATTTTGTCGAGAGTATATCTTCCAGGGATCTTGATAGTTCCAACTCCAGCAGCCCCAGGAGTGAATACATAATCTCTTTGTAGTTGTTTTGCCATTAGTTTTTTATCCTATCTTTATTATCCCAATGCGATTGAGTATGCTATTGCTTGTGATGGCGAAGCAAAGTTTGCCACTTCAGCACTATCACCTTTAGGTCCTTGAGCACCTCTCTGACCAATAGATGAATATACTTGCCATGAACTATTTATATAGATTAACTCAATTATAGATTGTCCTAAATCCAATTCAAAGTTATCTGAATATCCTTCAATAGTTTCACCATTTCTGTCTAATATAACTGAGTTATCAGTTGCCCAGTTTGATACGTCAATCAGTCTTACATAATCACCAGTTGTTGGTGAAGCAGGAAGTGTTACAGTAACAGGACCATCTGTTGTACTAATTGCATATCTTCCAGCATTTACGGCAGTAAATGATGAATCTTGTTGTGTGTAGTTTGATGAGAAGGCAGCAAAGTCAGAATCGAATCCTAGATATTGACCTCTTAATGCTTTATAGTTCCATGTTCCTAATTCAAATGATGGGTCTGCTCTATTGATTGTTTGAGCGGCAGGGTCTGAATCTAAATCATCTTGAATTAAATTATCAAATGCATACCACTCACCATTTGTAGCATCTCTGAAGAATCCTGCTCTTCTTATTGTTGCACCAGCATCTTGTGAGTATCTACCTACTACACCAATATCAAATATATCTTGTACACTTGAGTCTGCAAGTTTAATTAACGCATTTGTTACACGCAAGTCATTGTTTGATGTAATTGTTTGTGTACCAGCAACATTTAAGTCTCCACCGATTGTAACTGTGCCAGATATTGTTACACCACTAAACTCAACAGAGTCTGCAATTCCAACTGATTGTCCTATTGATATGACACCAGATGCAAGTCCGACACCTGTACCAGCACTAAAGTGTGCCCTAGTTTCAGCGGCAGATGGTCCTGTGTAAGTAAACACACCAGTTGCGTCATTATATGTGAAACTACCATCACCTCCAGCATCATTTGCCGATACACCAGTTCGTACGGCAGAATCTGCTCTTGCGTCTGTATAGTATAGATTTGTACCTTCTGCAATATCAGTTGTTACTATGTTTGCACTTACATATGAATCAACTCTTGCGTCTGTGTAATATAAATTATTTCCTTCTGAAAGGTCTGTTGTTGACCTTGATGATAATGCAGAAGCGAGTAAGTTACCAGAAAGTGTTCCTGAGGCCTGAACGTTTCCAGATGCGATAAAGTCTTGGGCACGAATATTCTTGTCTGCGGCGATACCACCAGCAACAACGAACGCACCAGATGTTTTGTTTATTGCTTCTACTGTACTTGTTACATTGACAATACCACTTGAACCGATTGTAAATAAGTCTGTACCACCATTAAGATTGAATGGTGCAGTACCAACATTATTTTTAACTGTAAATGTACCAGTTGTATCTGATAAACCAATTACAAGTTCATTTTCTGTTGTGTTACCTCTAACACCAATTACGTGGTCTATTTGATTTTTAACACCAATGGCAACACCTGCAGTATATGATGAATCTTCTGATACAACATTTAATATTGACTGACTTGCATCACCTTTTGTTTGGTCATTGTTTATTGATAAACCACCACCAGTTTGTCCGAATATATTTGTTGTGTTAACTGATACTGAATTAAATGCGACATTATCACTTGTACCAACTGCTTGCCCAATTGCAACTTCACCAGATGAAATTGTTACACCAGTTCCACCTGTAAAGTGTGCCCTTACTTCAGAGGCACTTGGTCCTGTATATGTAAATACACCTGTGTTTGAGTCGTATGATAATGAACCATCTCCCCCTGCGTCTGTAACTTGTAGAGCATTTCTTGCCCTATTCATTATGTCTGCAGAATCTCTTAATTTAGTTACAAATAAACCACCATCTGCAGTATTAATTGTAAAGTCGCCAGTTGTAGAATCATATGCAGTTGAACTTACACCTGCAACTGAAGTTGTTGATATACTATCAACTAAACCAAATTCATTAACAGTAATGATAGGAACTAGTGATGCAGAACCAAATGAACCTGAACTACCAGGCATTCTTGTATGAATCATTTGTTCAAATGAACCACCGTCTGCAGTTGATATTGTGTATTTGTAACCTGCACTATCAAATGTAACACTTGAAACACCTGCAACTGAAACAACACCTGCAGAATCTATTTGACCTTGTGCATTAACTAAAATAACAGGAATTTGTGTTGATGAACCATAAGTATTTGGAACAACTCCAGTTGAATCAATATTAATTCTATTTGTACCAGAATCATAAGATAATCCTGTTCCTCCATTTATAGCGGCATCTAAATCACTATCAAAGTTTGCTTGTGTATATACTGTTTCAACATCAAAACTAAATCTACCTGTAGCAGAATCGTATGATAAATCGCCACCTGCAGAAAGGACATCTCTTACTCTTTGTACAGTATAGTATAAATTATTTGAACCCTCTGAAAGACTATCAGTTGTATTTGATGATAAATCAACTGCAACAGGTGCACCACCTGAACTTGTTACTAATAATGTTCCGTTTTCATCTTTAAGAACAATATTACCAAGATAAATGGATTGACCGCTTAAATGTAATTCACGCCATTTGTTTGTTGCAGAACCTAAATCATATGCACTATCAATTGCAGGAACTACATTACCATCTACTGTAATGTTTCCTGTTGTTAGTGTAGTGATAGCGGCAGAATCTATTGTTGCATTTGTTACTGATAATGTATCAGTTGCGTCATCAAAAGTAAATGTTGATTTTGTTGCCAATGTTCCTGAAGCATCTTCAACATATGGAATTCTAGTATCAACAAAGTCTGCGTGTGTTACTTGAAGATTAGTAGTTGGATTTAATATTAAATCACCAGATGTTGTTGAAACTGTATTACCATTAACATTAACATTGTCAACTGTGAGTGTAGTAAATGTTGTACTTTGTAATACATTGATAACATCTGTTGAATCAACTAGGTCTGTTTCACTTATTCTTAAGTCAAAGTCTGAATCAAAGTTTGATTTTGTATAAACATCTTCAACATCAAAACTGAATACACCAGTATTTGCGTTATAACTTAAATCACCAGATGCACTAATGGCATTTCTTATTTCTGATATTCTGTCATCTGAATCATGTAATGTTGTTAAAAAACTATTTCCGTCTGCAGTATTAATTGTTAATACACCAGTTGCAGAATCATATGTAGTTGATGATACACCTGCGACTGATACAAGACCTGCAGAGTCTATTTGCCCCTCGGCACTAATTGTTAAGACTGGTATTTGTGTTGCAGAACCATATGTACCTGCAGTAACACCAGTTGCTGTTATACTGAATCTACCTGTTGCAGAATCGTATGTTAAATCACTACTTGATGCAAATCGTGAGTGAACTTCATCGCCAAATACTTTAGGGACATATTGTCCATCTGCTTCATATGTTGTGAATGATGAATCCCAAAGTAAGAAATGGTCGCCATATTTAAAATTGTTTAAATTATCTTGAACATCATTAAGGTCTTTCATTTCTGAAACGACAACACCACTACCCTCTGTACCAGCAAAAGCAAATGATAAGTTACCAGCACCATCTGTAACAATTGCTTGTCCTTCTTGTGTACCATCTAATAATGGGAAACTATAATTGTTTGTTCTTAAACGACCGAATGTCGCACTATCGGCAAGTAAAACACCATTAATGTGTAAAGTATTACCTTGTGCAGTATTAATATAAATGTTCGCAGAATCACCTGTTATAGATGTAACTTTAAGTGCAGAATCTATTTGTACTGTGTAGTTATCAGTAGCAGAATCCCATGAGAATGCCAAACCATCTCTACCTGCTAGAGTAGATGTTACATATTTTGAAGTACCTGAATCATATACTAATATATCACCATTTTGTTTACCAGTAGTATTAACACCAACTAAATTGTTAATGTCCCAACTACCTGTAACTCTTTTACTTGGAATTCCTACTGTAATGTTTTTTACGATTGTCATTTCTTAATCCTATTTGGTTACACTTGGCATTACTTGGACTCTACCTTCTAGAATTCTTTCAACAATAGTATTTCCATCACTATCAATAAAGTGTAATTCAACATCATAAACATATCGTCCATTTTTTAGAGCGTCTGTTTGTG
>JGI10211J34971_10003927_pt1 | contig 11854 bp, 8 predicted proteins | sample Etolagsediment_FD_34971 | JGI IMG/M metagenome (IMG submission 34971)
GCGGAAACTAAACAGGTATTCATTCGTCTCGCCGCGGTTAAAAAGGGCATAGCTGTTATTGCCCTGGCTGGAAGCAATCAGGTAGCCTTTGCCTTCAGCAGCATAATAAATGGTTAATCCCTCTACATCATAAACAATGAATTTGTTGTCATCACCCGACTTGGCCACCTTGGTTCTTACATCTCCGTCAGTTGGCTCAGCGCCATACTTCCATATGCCTACAGTTTCCTCAGCTATGTATAAGTGGCCGAAATTTGCATCAGCAACCATGCCTTCCACCTGTGTTCCGACATCAAAACTGCGGACAAGCTTCAACTCGATAAGGCTGTCCCCATCAATGAGTTCGTACTGATGGAACTCCCCTTCTTTTCCGTTAACCAGCGCAAACGATTTGTTCGTTGCCGGGCTTTGGTAAAAGCAAAACCCGTAAACCTCTGAAATTGACATGGTATCAATGGTCAGGTTTAAAGGCGACAAGCTTCTGTCGTTTTCGTTTATTTCGAGCAGGCTGATGCTGTTGTTAGTGCGGTTGCTTGTTCCAGCAACATCAATAAATTCGCCTTTAAAAGGGAAGTTGTGCAACACATCCACATTGTTTACATTGCCGATAGGGTAATAGAAAAGCTCATTTCCCATGAGATCATAAACGGCCAACCCCCCTTTTTTGTTTGTGCCGATGATAGCACTGTTGGCTTTGTTGCAAGGGTTTACCCAAATGGCCGGGTCGTCGGCAGCATCTTCTCCTTCCATAGCGTGTATAGGTTGTGTTTCAGCCTGCGCCTGTACTGAAATAACTATTGGGTGTGATTTTTGATTTTGGTTGTCACACGCCATTAGCATGGCGATAATTGCGATTACGGACGAGAAATAGAAAGTAGTTTTCATGGTGGTTGGTATTGATTGCATATTTAAAAAATCCATTTTATACCCACACGACTCCACCAACTATAGTACTCCAGTTTCAGTGTTTTGTCGGGAGTGCCCAAGTAGTATCTTAGGGGAGCGTTGGTGATATTTAAAAAGTCGGTAAAAACTTTAATGTGAGGAGAAATACTGTAGTTTGCAGTAAAATCGAGATGCCATGCCTGATCGTAATACTGATCAAGATCCTTATCTGCGCCCAATTCATTTAGAAAGGCATCATGGTAATTGGCAGCAAGTTTGGCATAGAATTTTTCAGTTTCGTAAAAAATGGCCAGGTTGGCTGTATTTTTAGCCTGACCGGGCAGGGTAATACGTTCCTGTGTGCTATCCGAACTGAAAACACTCAGATCGTCGTCACCAAAAATAACAATGGCATCGGAGTAGTTTGCCGGATATCGCTGGTTGATATAGGCTTCCGAATAGGTATAGGTGTAGTTGAGGTAAAGTCCAAAATTGGATAAAATACCCGGAAGGAAAGAGAGTTTGAATTGTGATTGCAGTTCGGCACCATAAACGAAAGCCTCGTTACCGTTCAATGCTTTTGTTATTTCAACCAGACCATAATCGGCAGGATCACCTTCGTGAGCAAACCTTTTGTAATAGAAAATGAAATCATTGATGTTTTTGTAAAACAGACCACCTGAGATTACTCCATTCCGGATATATTTCTCGGCAAGTAAATCCAGATTAAGCGACAATGGGAATTTCAGGTTAGGGTTTCCATAACGAACTTCGTCATTGTCTTCTTCCCGGTAGGGTAACACATCTTCAAAATTGGGACGTGAGTAGGTGTAGGTGGCTGCTGCCCGAAGGTTGGTGGTTTCGTCGAGCATATATTTAAATTGCAGCTGAGGTAAAACGAAATGGTGTGTTCTGGTGTCTGTCAGTGTGTCCATTTTACTAAATCGCCCTTTCTCGGTTATAATTCGTCGTCCTTCATAATCGATGTCGGTGAGCTCATAACGCACTCCTCCGAGCACCATCAGTCGGTTAAAGTAGAAACGAAACATGCCATAGCCGGCATAAATGTTTTCATTGGCCTCATAGTCTGAACCGTATCCCTGTATTTTTGTAGCGGTACGGTCGATAATGAAAAACTGCGAATTATATTCATAAAAGGCTTTCATGCGGGAAGCCGAGGGCATATGGTCGATTGCATATCCCTGATTTAACAGGTTGTTATCGCTGAATCCCTGGTCTTCAACGGTAAGCACCGATAAGTCAGGTCCTGTGCCGGGATAGATGTTGCTTGTTGTAAAATAGGCACCCAGATCCATAGCCTCTACATTGCGGGTTTTCCTTTTTAACCGGGTTTTACCCCCAAATTTAAAATAGCCTTGATTGTCGCCAATTCGTGCCGGTATTTCTACATTCAGGCGCGCTGTATAGTTTTTGTCGTTTACCTGTTCGTTTTTAAACAGCAATTCATCCATTTCGTAGTGAGCGTAGTCGTAAGCGTTTTCCGCTTCTTCAGGATTAGGGAAATAAGGTTTGGGGAACTTTGGGTTATCCATGTTAAACTTTACTGCAATGGCTTGTCCCGGGTTATCGAATCGTGTTTCGATATAGTCGGGTTGCTTTTCGCTGGCTAAGGCATAGCTGAGCTCATAATCAATTTTAATGCGGTTCAGCAGATTTTCTCCACCTAAATTCAAACTGGTTATGTTTTGCGTTTTGGTTCTGTTTTTCACATCATGGTCGATGCCGCCATAGAGGTAGTAGTTCTCGCTAACAGCATCATCCAAATCGTATACTTTGCGGTAACGGCTTTCATGGTCTTCAAAGTTGTTATACATCCCACGCAGGTACAGGGTGTTATGCTGATCAAAAGTGTAGTCGAGGGTGGCACTTAACCCGATACGTTTGCGGGTAATGTCGTAATGCCGGAGTTGAAACTCCCTATATTGCACATGATAGTTGTCAACACCTTCGTCCTGACTTCCCCAAAACGGGCCTTTCACATATTTAAATTCAAGGTTGTCGGCTCCCTGGTTGTTTTGATAGTAACTGCTGTTAACCTGAAAGCCCAGCTTGTTGTTTCTTTGTCCATAGGAAAACTGCATTTGGTAGTTGGCTGTTTCTCGCAGGTTGTTATAGCCTCCGGCCACTGTTGCTCTGATGTCAGGAATGTCCGATTCGGCTTTCTTTGTGATGACGTTTACAGTTCCTCCGATCCCATCACCATCCATGTCGGGAGTGAGTACTTTGGTTACCTCAATCATTTCTATCTGGTCAGCCGAAATAATGTCCATCCCCACATACCGCACATTGCCTTCGGGTGAGGGTATTTGCTCTCCGTTGATATTGAAATTGGTAAGTTCCGGGGGTGTGCCTCGCAATTGCACATAACGTCCTTCGCCTTGATCGCGCTGAAGGGTAATTCCCGGGATACGCTGAATGGCTTCGGCTGCATTCATGTCAGGGAATTGTTCTATTTGTTCGGCACTCACCATGTTTTTTATGTTCTCGGCTTCCTTTTGTTCCACGAATGCTTTATTCTGTCCACTGGTTTTTGCCGTCACATTTATGGTTTGAAGTGTTGATGTAACAGGAGTGAGTCTGATTTTAACTGTATTGTTTCCGTTTTTCAATTGATGAATGGAGCTGTCGGTTTGATAGCCGATAAAACTGGTAATAAGTTCTATTTTGTTGTCCTTCAGATTGGTAAACTTAAAACTTCCCTCATTGTCAGTCGATAATCCGGTGGTGGTATTTTTAATCATGACCGTTGCTCCCGGCAAAGCTTCGCCGGTAGAGCGGTCGGTTACTGTGCCTTGCAGCGAGTAACCCTGCTGCGCATAGGAGGCAGCATGGAAAGCCATCCAGAGGACGACCCATAGTATAATTTTTTTCATGGACATCAATTGTTGAGCTATCAGAGTGAAGTTCAATTAAAAAAAAGTCCCCGTTCAAAAAAACAGAACGGGGACTGCATGATGAAAAATTATTGTTTATTGATGATGAGTTTCGAATGGAAATGTTCACCTTGTTGCATCACATGAATCATGTAAATGCCGTTGGTGAGGTGGTTTACATTGAGCTGGGGCAATGATTCGTTGTTGGTAACGGTTTCCATTACGAGTGCTCCAATCTGGTTGTAAACCGAAATAGTAGCCTTTGAACCAGATTCAAGATTCAAAGTCAAGTGGTCGGAGGCCGGATTCGGGTAAACTATCAGGCTGTTGGATTGTTGACGATTAAAAATCGCCGAGGGAGCTGAATAATACACAACCAGACGTGGTACACGCTCAGGATGATTTTGACCATCACCACCATCTTCAGGATCGGCTATGTTTTCAAAAGACTCAAATTCACGTGCGTTATCCACATCGCTCGGTCCTTGATTTTCACCCATAAGCATGATGGCCAGTGCATTCCCGGCTTCCCAGCCTTCACGGTTAACAATTTCCTGTACGATGGTTTTAATGTCGGGAGTGCGGTATGGCATCCATAGTCCCCATTCAACATCCACTACCCAGTTGATACTGGCCGATGTATGGGGGCGGGTTGTGATGAGTGATTCGTAAGTGTAAGTTGAGGCGTGGTCGGTGGCTTCTCCTACGATAGTGATGTTGGCTACATCCTCGGCGGATTTTCCTTCATGAGAATATATCTGAATGTAAGCAGAGTCGATAATAAAGCCTTTCGGAATGGTAACGTCTGTAAAACGAAGTCCGGCGGTTAAGATATTCTGATCTTCAGGGTCTCCTTCCCAGCCTGCATCAAGGTCGTCGTCGAAAAGTGAGTCCATTTCGTCGTTTTCCTGTTCTGCATCGTCGGAAGAGGTGTTAAAGGTTATGATTTGACCGTTGTCGAGTGTGTCGGTGATAGGTTCGCCATTTTGACGAATGGGAATTTCAACCACCTGCGATTCAAAGGTGTAATATACCAGCAGTTCAGGCACGCGCTCCGGGTGGTTTTGTCCGTCGCCACCATCTTCAGGATCAGAAATGTTTTCAAACGACTCAAACTCACGGGCATTGTCCACATCGCTTGGTCCCTGGTTCTCACCTTTAAGCATGAAAGCCATGGCGTTTCCAAACTGCCAAGTGTTTAGGTCAACTATTTCCTGTACAATACTTTTTATGTCGGGGGTACGGTATGGTTCCCAAATCTCCCAATCAACGTTCACTTCCCAAAGGATGCTGGTGTTAGTCTCTACACGGCTTGTGATAAGTTCTTCATAGGAGTATGTGCTTGCATTTCCGTTTGCTTCTCCCACGATGGTAATGCGGGCCACATCTTCAGCCGATTTTCCTTCGTGTGAATACATGACCAGAAAGGCTGAGTCAATAGTGGCTCCGGCCGGGATATGAACACCCTGAAAACGTAAACCCATTGTGAGAATGTTTTGGTCCTCGGGATCACCTTCCCATCCTGCGTCCAAATCGTCATCATATAGGGAATCCATTTCATCATTTTCCTGCTCGGCATCGTCCGAAGAGGTGTTTAAGGTAATAACCTGTCCATTGTCCAGGGTGTCGGTAATGGGTGTTCCGTTTTGGATAATGCGCACGGAAACCATTTTGCTTTGTGCATTAAGGTAGATAGGAAACGCTGTAAACAAAGTAATAACTAAAGAAACGAGTAAAATTTTTTTCATTTTTTGTAGAATTAGTTCAACTGATTTTTTGTTTTCAAAGAACAGCATAGTTGACTAACCCTGTGTTTCAAGCAGGTTAAGCTTTGATTAATAAATGGTTAATTATTAGAAAGAGTACAGATAAGAAAACCGGGTTTGGTCCCTCTGGTTCTTAGACTTCTCGGGTCATGGCCTGCTTTCTGAGCGATTCCGGCATTTTTTCTATGGCGTAGCGAAGGGCAGTGCGTGGCATGTAAGCTTTGTGGTTCATCACGAAAGTGAACACTTCGGTTTCATGTTTTTGGCTGTACACTTTTAACAGCCAACCGTAGCCTTTTTGCACCATGTCGTCGGTGTCAAGGAGCAGGAGGGTGGATAGTTCAAATATCTCTTGGCCAAAAAGACCTTTGCGGGCAGGTACGATCAGTGAAACTGCTGCTGCCCGCTTCATCCAGCGGTTTGGCGAGGTAGCAAAGGTTTTGAGTATCGTAACTTGTTCAGGATACTTTTCAAAAAAAGCCCCCATGGTATGATTGCAAAAGGTGTCGCAGGTAGCCCAGTTGCTCACATATTGATTTATCCACCTTTCAAATAACAGCATGTCGTCGGGCATAAATTTTTTTCTTAGGGCATACGACCAGTTACAAGCCACGATGGCCTCTTCCATAACTCCCGATTTCCACAGCTGCTCGCAATACGCGAATATTTTTTCTTTGGGTTCGGTTTGGATCAAACTATAAAAGTCTTTACTGATTTTTTGCACAACAGCGATTTTCACACCGTAGACAATAATTTCTTCTTTGAAAAACCGAAGGCCACTTTGCAGTGTAGTTTCATCGGCTTGAGCTTTAAGCTTTTCGCGAAGGGATGCAAGAATAGTATATTCCATAGAAGCGCGGTAAAATTGGTTCAAAGTTGCGAAAAATCCTGGTTTGCAAATCAGGAATCACTGCCTAGTTTTAAAAATTTCTTTTGTATTTTCGGCGCAAATTTAATTCAGATCTTATGCAGAATCCCGTATTGTTGTTTTCGTTTGATTTCATACACCTTATGGCCACTGTGGCTTGGATAGGTGGATTGTTTTTCAATTTTTTGGTGGTGATGCCATCGGTGTCAAAAACCCTCGACCCGGCTACTGCTGGCAGATTGATGGGGGTTTTGTTTAAACGCGTGAGGGTGTTGGTCTATGCATCACTACTGGTTTTATTTGTAACAGGCATTCCAATGAAGATTGCCAGCCCTTATTACGTTGCCATCATCAACTTCGATACGGCATGGGAAACGGTGAGTTTTGTCAAACATGTGCTGGTGGCTGTTATGGCCTTGTCGGCCTTCTACTCCTTTGAAGTGCTCATGCCGCAGGTAAAGAAACTCGCGATACAGGGTGGGTCAGAAAAACTGCCTGCTCTGCGTAAACGCCAGGCTTTGCTGGGCGGACTTTCCTTTGTGCTGGGCATCGTAGTGGTCTTTTTATCGGCCATGATGAGGTATCTTTAATAAAAATAATGTGCATCCATTAACACTAAACTCTATGTCAACATCCGATATTAACTTTATACGCCAACAGTTCCCCGCATTAACTAATGGATTTGCTTTTTTCGATAATGCCGGAGGTAGTCAGGTTCCGGTTCAGGTAGCCAACAAAATCAGCCATTACCTGCTACATTCCAACGTACAGTTGGGAGCTTCTTACCGGATATCCAAGCAGTCGGAAGCAATGGTTGCAACGGCCTCCGGTTTGTGGGCGCAGGCCATCAATGCCGCTGATCCTGCCGAAATTGTGATGGGCTCCTCTTCCACGGCCTTGTTACAAAACCTTGCCCGATCGCTGGCGCATTACTTTAAACCTGGTGATGAGGTCATTGTAACCAACTGCGATCATGAAGCCAATATTGGTCCCTGGCTGGGATTAGAGGGGGCTGGTATTGTAATAAAAACCTGGAAGATAAATCCGGATTCCTTTCAGCTTGAATTAGAGGAGTTAGGCAAATTGATGACCTCAAAAACGCGCCTGGTGGCTTTTACTCATGTGTCCAATATTTTGGGAAGCGTAAATCCCGTGGAAGAAATTACCCGGTTTATACACGAACGGGGGGCATTGGTTTGTGTGGATGGAGTAGCCTTTGTTCCTCATCGTCAGGTAGATGTAAAAAAATGGGATGTTGATTTTTATGTGTTTAGTTTTTACAAAGTGTTTGGGCCGCATTATGCTCTGCTTTATGGAAGGCATGCGCTATTGAGCCAATTGCCGGGCATCAATCATTATTTTATCGCGAGGGAGGATGTGCCATATAAATTGCAGCCTGGTAATGTAAATTTTGAGTTGACGGTTGGCAGTACGGGCATCATTGATTACCTGGATACCGTTTTCGCTCAACATTTCGAAGTGAGTACATGGGATTTGTTTTCGCGACTTAAGCAGGTTTTCGATCTTTTTACTGAACACGAAGAACAATTGACTCGCCGCTTTCTGGAGTTTCTCGCCAGTAAGAAAAATATCCGATTGATAGGTTCTGCAGAATTCAGTAGGGAAGTCCGCGTTCCCACTTTTTCGTTTGTTGTCGAAAACATCAAGAGCAGTGTTATTCCACCACAGGTTGATGGTCACGATATCGGGATCAGATGGGGTGATTTTTATGCCCGCAGACTAATCAACGACCTCGGCCTCTCCGATGTTGATGGCGTGGTTCGCGTTAGCATGGTACACTACAATACGGCTGAAGAAGTGGACAGATTGATTCGTGTTCTCGATCGGATAATCTAATTGATCAGATTAACTGATTAATTGCCAATACACTGTGTGTGATCCATTTCGTTATGCACGGTTATTTTTGTGATCGAAATCAAGCTGTCGGCTTGATTAGTGAGCTAATTGAACATAACCAAAAATCCGCCGGTTACAAAAGCAATTACCCACCAAAGGTAGGCATAGCGGCTAAACTTATGCAATTGGTTGGGAACGGGGGCATTCACTCCGGATTTTGATAAAAGCCGCCACATGAGCAAAGTGTCGATTAACATACCCAGCAGTGATGAATACCCAATTAGTCCATGCAGGGTAAACCCTCCTTTGTTTGATCCAATGATCATAAAGGCTGTAGCGGTGATGTCGAGCAGGATGCCCAGGGTGAGAAAAAGAATAACCAAAAGACTGATTTTTTTTGTTTTTTGTTCAGTGATGATACCGATGGAGTAAGCTGCTAAGGCGAAGAATACGATTATCGTACCAGTTTGAAGGTAGAGGTTCATTGTTCTACAATAATTAGTTTAATTTGATTTTATTTGGCGGTATGATGAAACAAAACCAGATAGTCCCATGGTTTCAGGCTAAAACTATCGTAGTTGTTAAGCTCGATACTCTTTTCGCCAAATAAGTCGGTGTAAGGGCCTGAAAACCGATCTGTTTTTAGGGTAACCTCCACAGGCTGGTCACTAAAGTTAATTATTGACAGCATTTTGTCTCCGTTCTTTTCCCGGTAAAATGAAATCACCTGATCCATCTTATCGTTGTACACCCGGATCATCTCTCCACCGTTAGCACCATTCCAAAGGGCTTGGTTTTGGTGTTTCAGGGTAAAAAGTTTTTTGTAGAGGATTTCATTTTCATGTGTTTGCCACACAATCGGGTCTTTGTCGAAGAAGGCAAGCGACTTGTCGAGACCAGCTTCCTGCCCGCTGTAAACAAGTGGCATGCCGTTTACCGTGGCGGCGAGCACCATAGCGGCGTGTAGCCCTGCTCCGAAATTGGTATACTGTGTCCCTTCCCATGCATTTTTGTCGTGGTTGTCGGTGAAAGTCATTCGGTATCCATCTTTCGGGAAAGTGCTAACATCGTGTGCAATGTATTCAATTAATGGCCCGAGTGATTTTTTACCTGTTGCGGCGTTGTGCATCTTTTCCCACAGACTCCACGAGTAGGTCATGTCGAAGGCTTTTTTATGCAGGTCGCGCGATTCCCACTCGGCAAGCATAAATACAGGTTTGATGCTGTCGAGCGAAGCCCGTGCTGTTTCCCAAAAGTCGATGGGGATAAATCCCGCCACATCGCAACGGTATCCATCTATATTGGTTTCCTTAACCCAGTATTTCAGTGCTTCGGTCATGTATTGCCGCATGGCAGGTTGCTCAAAATCAAATTCGATGATGTCATCCCAGTCGTACCAAGGCGTCGGCTGGAAATTGCCTTCCGGCGACTTACTGTACCATTCAGGATGCTCTGTTACCAGATAATTGTCCCATGCCGAATGATTGGCCACCCAGTCGATGATGACATACATGCCCAGCTCGTGAATTTTATTTACCAGATGTTTGAAGTCGTCCATCGTGCCGAATTCAGGGTTTATCCCGTAATAGTCTTTTACCGAATAAAAACTGCCCATGCTGCCTTTTCTGTTTTTCTCGCCTATAGGTTGTATCGGCATCAGCCAGAGGATGTCGATACCCATTTCTTTCAAACGGGGCAGATGGTCTTCAAAAGCACGGAATGTGCCTGCTTCTGTGTACTGCCTGAGGTTTACTTCATAAATGGTAGCGTTTTTACTCCATTCGGGATGGGTGATTTCTACATAAGGCCTGGGCGCGTAGCTCAGGTAAGGGTCTTCGGTCATAGTAATTGGCGTTTCATCATTAATATTGCTCTGACATCCGGCAAAGGCCAGCAACAAAGATAAAATGAAAAGTGTAGAAATAGATTTCATGGTGGTTTAAAGCGTTTATAAAGGTTATTTTTGATTATTTGCGGCCTTTAAAATGGTCCATGGTTTTGTAGATACCCAACACCGAACCTGTGAACCAGTCGAATAGCCAAATGGGCAACAGTCCCTGACTCAGGCGTACGAAATGAACACTCCACGGCATGCTTACATAAATTCGGTTTCGTTCGATTCCGCGAATAATTCTTCGGGCTGCTTTTTCAGGTTTTAGTATCGGGATTATCGATTTTACCCCATCGAACATGCCCGTGTTGATGTAGTATGGAGTGACGGTCGTAACATGTATTTTCTTTTTAAGCAGTTGCATTTCAATGCGTAAGCTGTCCGACCAGCCAATCACAGCCCATTTACTTGCGGCGTACACCGACATGCGTGGGTTGGAGATCAGTCCTGCTGAGGAGGCGATGTTGCATACGTTTCCTGAATTGGCGGCCATCATCCCCGGAAGGAATTCGCTGGTGATCAGCATCGGAGCCTGGCTGTTTATGCTCATAGTAGCATTTATTTCGCTGACGTTGTGCTCGTGAAAATATTTCCCCACTACAATACCGGCATTGTTTATCAGGATATCGATGTTGCCCACCTGTTGCCTGACTTCCTCCGCGGTTTGCTTGATTTGTTCGGGTGATGACACGTCCACAGCAAAACCATGCACTTTGCCGAGAGGCGACAGCTCGGCCAGAGTTGTTCGCATGTTTTCAGGATGGATGTCCCAAATAGCCAATTCAGCACCGCGTTCGAGTGCCATGCGACCCATGATTTTCCCAATCCCCGATGCTCCGCCGGTGATCAGTACTTTTTTGTTTTGGAAGGTTGACATTTTTAAATAGTTTAAATATTGTTCGTTGGTAAATTGACTTTCAAAAAACTACCACTTTTTTAATCTGCCGGCTTTCTTCCGTATTCACGACCAAAAAGTAAAGCCCGCTTTTGTCGGCAACACTGATTTTCACTGTTTTGGTGGGGTTATTCTTTAAATCGTAGCGATTGATAAGTTTGCCGTTAAGTTGAAAAACTTCAACAGAATAGACATCAGTCTGACTTTCCAACATGATTTCTCTGTGAGTGGGATTGGGGAAAACTGAAAGCAAGGAGGCGTTTTCATCCATTGCAGTGTACACGCTGGTCAGCGATCGTGACGCAAGCATAACCGGACTCTTGTCCGCTGCATTGTACAAGGCTTTAAAAGTGTTGATTTCTGCCGACTCAAACGAAAACATTTCTTCGAGCCATTTGTTGCTTACTGTCTGGTAATAAGCATTGGCATAAATATTAATGGCAGAAGTGTTTTGGTGTGTAGGTAAATGAAAATGAATGATGTCGCTTCCACTGCCTTGTGTGCCGTTGAGATGGTTAAAATCCGGGTCACTCAATGCCGATCCGGCAATTTTCACTGTGTCGTAACTTGGGTGGTTCATAGTGAATCCTTCAGGAGGTATGCGGTTGTCTTTGAGGTGGATGGCTGCTCTTTCAAGCACGGTAGTCACGTCGCCATTTACATCACCCATCACCATTTCATAAATCTGAACCTGGTCGTCCTGTACAATCAGGTCATGATGTGGTTCAAAGTCAGTATCCTCACCGATAATATTAAACTCCTCATCCATTTTTCCACTGTGAAACACGGTGTCGCCAG
>JGI10211J34971_10003928_pt1 | contig 11854 bp, 12 predicted proteins | sample Etolagsediment_FD_34971 | JGI IMG/M metagenome (IMG submission 34971)
TGCAAATGGGTTGATGGGAAAAAGTCAGCTAAGATCTCTGGCGCCTCGTCTCCCTTTTTTGCAAGCAGTTGAGCTGAAAAGAGGCAAAGTCCTGTGCCATCGCCTAGACCATAACCCTCAAAAACTACATTTTCCCCATCCAGATAAACTATGAAGTCTGACGACTGCAGTTGATCGCCTAGAGATTGCTTAAGTGTTGTGTAATCGATGTCTTTCACATCCTTAAGATTTTTAATCCTTAGTGCATAGGTCCGATTAGATTTTTTATCTAGGTAGAGGGCAACTTCTGTGATGTGGTCCATCTTAGCAACAGTTGCCAGGCGCTCTTTTGGAAGGGAGAACTTCCATGCAGTGTGCGCTCTCTCTCTTTTTGCGAGAGGGGCATCAACGCCTGCAGGAGTAGTCGACTTCCTGCGAAATATCGAAGCGTGTGAGGCCGTTTTACCAGCGCAATTTTCCGTCCAAGTGCAGGGGAATGGTTTCCCTTGAAACAGGAGTACCATCGAACGGGTCGCATCCACTGCGTGGTCAATCTCTAGGTTGACAAGTGTCGATGCATATCCCATGAAGGTACCATCTGAGGCGTCGATATCGAAAAATCGGTGCTTCTTATTCATCGCGAGATAGTAGGCATTTGTTCTGGAAACAATTGCAAGGGATTCAAGTGTTGCTCGCTCAAACCCTCGTGCTGCAAACTCTCTTGTCAAATTGGCCTTGATATAGTTTTCAATGGGTGCTTCATTTACAATCTGCAACGTTCCATCGAGCTGATACACTTCAAGGGTGCCACGAAATTCAATGCCATCGACAAGGAGTGTTGCCTCGCTAGTGTTGGGGTAGATCTGAATTTGGTAAACGCCAGGAAAGCGCTCGCCCCATCTAAGTCCATCACTAACCGGTTCCATAATCGAGCGCGTTCCACTCATTCCTGAAGTTATTTGCCCGCCAGTTAGGGGATTGTACACCTTGTAGCCCCCTTTAACCTCAATCACAGCGCCATCAACCTGCTTTTTGATTAACACTTTCACTGTAGGTGGCTTTTGTGAAGCCCACAGGGCCATCGGTAAAATTAAAAGGGCTAATAATTTTCTCATGAGATTTCCTCAAGGTGCTTGTAGGCAAGAGCGGTTACCTCCCGACCTTGCCGTGTCCGTTTTAAGAGCCCCTGCATAATCAAGTAGGGCTCATACACTTCTGAAAGGGTCATTTCTTCTTCGCCAAGCGCTGCTGATAATGTGCCAACGCCTACCGGACCACCTTCATAATGCTCTATAATCACCTTTAAATATTTTTTGTCCATCTCATCTAGCCCACGATGATCGATTGAAAGCATTTGAAGGGCTAAATCGACGCAATCTTCGTCAATGAGCTTCACATCGTGTACTTGCGCATAGTCTCGGACCCAACGGAGAAGATTGTTTGCAACCCTTGGTGTGCCGCGAGAACGCTGACCGATGCATAAGGCCCCTTTTGAGCTTAGTTCTACCCCCAAAATAACCCCTGAGCGCATTACAATCTCTTGAAGTACTTCGGCAGGGTAGTAGTCTAGGCGACATGTGAAATTAAATCGCGACCGAAGGGGCGAGCTAATAAGGCCGCTGCGCGTTGTAGCCCCAACTAAGCAAAATTGATTCAGCGAGACCTGTACTGTTCGCGCACTTGGCCCAGAGTCGAGCATTAAATCGAGCACAAAATCCTCAATAGCCGGGTACAAGTACTCTTCCACTGCACGGTTTAAACGGTGAATCTCATCGATAAAGAGGACATCGCCCTCCTGTAAGTTGGTCAAAATACCCGCTAAATCACCCGGTTTTTCTATTGCAGGGCCGCTTGTTGTGACCAAATTTGTTCCCAATTCAGCTGCAACAATCCCTGCCAAAGTGGTCTTTCCGAGCCCCGGAGGTCCGTGAAAGAGAGCGTGCCCAAGAGTCTCATTTCGACCTCTGGCAGCCCCAATAAACACCCGCAGTTTCTTCTTTACATCCTCATGACCGACAAATTCGGCTAGTTTGCCCGGTCTGAGCTTCTGTTCAAAAGCCTTATCAGGCTCGGTCCATTCAATGTCATTTTCCATAGCATATAGCATACCCGATTGGATCATTTTGTCCACATGAAACATAATTCATAAAAACTTAACATAAAAAACCCATGTACCTAAATTAGTTACAAAATGGTTTTCTAAATATCAAATTAATGATACTTTTAAAATAAAACAAGGAGTTAGTTATGGTTGGTATACCACCTAGTATGCCTCCGCAGTCGCCAATGGGTGATTTCGGGGTGACAGACCAAATGAGACAGCAATTAACAAGTCTAAGTTCTGATATGAATGCAATCCAAAGTGCTATGGAAACGTTAAATAACGGGATTGCATCAAGCCCGAATGAGCCGCTTACAGATGCAATGTTAACTCCACTAAGAGATGCAGCTGCCCCATTTTTAAAAACATGGGATTCGCTCTCTTCTGAAGGATTTTATAAGCAGAATGTTTATGATACGAGTGCTGCAGGACAACTGATAAGCACACTAACAGATGACGATGGGCCAGGAGGTGGGCTTATTGGGCAGTTGCGCAATCTTAGTGGAAGTGAGCCAGTATCGCAACACTGGACATTGGGTGATATCCGATCTCAAGTTAGTGATTGGCTAGATGATATTTCAGGAATGCAGAACGATATCTCTAGAATCTAACTTAATTTAATGCGAAAGGGCGTGCGTTTACGCGCCCTTTCTTTGCTTGTCTAAACGCGAGCGCGCGCGTCACGGATGCTGTCGAATTTCTCCGCGTGAGCCTTTGTCTGTTCGAGGCGCACCTCTGCAGTGGGGTGTGAACCCAAACAGTTAACAACTTTCATTTCGAATTTACTCAAGACGTGGCTTGCTCCAGATTTTGCTTTGAATACTTCAAACAACTCTCGAGCATTATGGTAGTTGTAGCCCGCCTCAAAAAGACGCTCCATTCCCACTTCATCAGCTTCACTTTCAGCTTTGCGACTCATAGCAAGTTTGTAGAAAAACATCCCCACTTTTGATAGCAACAGTTCAGCACAGTTGACAAGTTTTGACAGGCCATCAAGCCTATTGCGCTCTTCTTGAGTTTTACAATTGCTTTTTGAATTAAATATCATGAGCTTTGCCACTGCAAAGAAAATTGCTAAGACGATATAGACGAGGATAGTACGTTGAATCGATTGGGCACCATGTCGTACATCCGAGTGGGCCATCTCATGTCCGATGACTAAGGCAAGCATTGACCGGATTTTTTTATGAGCTTGTGCTTCGGTAATTTTGCCACCGTCTAACATGCCTTGAACGTGATTTGTGATCTCATCGATGATCCCCTCGCAAATAACGATCTTACCCCCTGGAAGGGCCATCGCGTTCATAACGCCACTGCTTACAACTTGGATGTCCCAGGCGAAATTTTGGTGTTTCATCAGTGGTTTAAGGTCGCTAACAATTGATTGAACAAGGGCTTTTTTAGTCCGATCTGTGCTAAGGCCTCCATTCGAATCGATCAGCCCAGGGTACATCATACGCCCCATTAGCCGATCAAATCCTAAAGGGAGTACGCTCCATTCGCGCCTTTGTGTAACGCTATTTCGACCAAATCCGAAACAGCTTAAGGCTTTGTCGGCAACAGATGCTGTTTTAGGGCAGAAATCATCAATCAACTCTTCTTTGGTGTGAATGGCTCCATCGTCCCATGTAGCTTGAGCCATGACGGTAGTAGCGCCTATTATCAAATTTTTGGAGTTTGCTTCCATAATTACTGATCCTCAGGTGTTTTGACGAAGCAATATTACGCTTATTGCAATTATTAACAAACCCTTAAACTTTCATTCAGTCGTATGCTCTTGATGGTTAGAGGTTTAAGGCAGTCTTGTGAGGCGGATGGAATTGAGTTCCTGAGCATATGTGTGTCCCAATTTTATTCGAGTTGAAGGGAGGGGGTGGGTTTGCAGACATTGAAGCATTTTCTTGGTAATTCCCGAGCTTACGTGCTCGCAGCCAGATTTTTGTTTAAACATTTGAAACAGGTGCATCGCTTTTTCATAGTCATAACCCGCTTGAAATAGATAACGTTTTACACAGATTCTATCAGCTTCTAACTCGGCAGTCCGACTGATGGCTAGTAGGTAGAAAAACATTGCTATACCAGCAAGGGAGTTTTGAAAAAAATTGAGGACTTTTTGTGCGCCATAAATATTATTCACAACGATTTGGACTGTGAATTTGCTCTTTATGGTAAGCACAAGGAAGCTTGAAATCATAAAGATGATGGCAATAATAATTTGGAGAAGGATTGTCCGTTCAACCGCTTGTTTACCATGCCCTATGTCAGCATGCGCTAATTCGTGACCAATAGCTAAGGCAAGCATCGCTCGAATCTCTTTTTTTGCATCTATTGCTGTGTAGCCAGGTCTGCTAAGCTTCCCCTTAACAAAGTCGCACATTTGGTTGATAATGCCCTTGCATATGACGATTTTTCCGCCGGGCAGTGCAATGGCATTGACTGCAGCAGAATTCACAAGAACTACATCGATTTTATCTACGGATAGTCGAGCGAGATGCGGTGTCAGATCGGCAACAACAGACTTAACAAGCGCTTTCATTTTTGTCTCTACACAAATCCCCCCATATTTATCTATAAGGGTGTGAAACATCAAATTTCCAATCGCTGTTTCAACACATTGAGGGATAAAGCTAACCTCTCTTTTTTGTGTTACTTGATTGCGACTGACACACACAAGGCTTAAGATTTTATCTTTAATAGTGGTGGTGCGCGACTGCAATGAATCAATCGTCGCTTGAGCAGATCCACTTGGCCCCGTCCAAGTTGTCAAAGGGGTGATTGTTGTAGCCCCTCTTAACAAAGATAATTTATCTGTCACGCTGTATTGCCCTGCCTGCTTTAATGGTCAAATTTTACACTCTTTAAGACTATTTACCAAACTTTAAAACTCTTTTTTGTAGAGCAAAAGTGATAAAATGGTGTATAGTGGGTTTTTTTGAGGTATTTTATGTCGCTTAAGTCAGATCGTTGGATACGGAAAATGGCCCAAGGGAAGGGGATGATTGAGCCGTTTTGTAACGGGCTTGTGCGAGAGCAGGATGGCGAGAAAATTGTAAGCTACGGACTCTCTAGTTATGGCTACGATTTACGAGTTTCCAATAAATTTAAGGTTTTTACAAACGTACATAATAGTATTGTCGATCCAAAAGGTTTCCACGATACTGCCTTTGTCGATATCGAGTCTGATATTTGTGTGGTCCCACCTAATTCATTTGCTTTGGCAGTGAGTGTCGAGTATTTCCGTATTCCAAGAAATGTTTTGACTCTCTGCATCGGAAAATCGACCTATGCCAGATGTGGAATTATTGTGAATGTTACTCCGTTTGAGCCTGAGTGGGAGGGGTATGTTACCCTTGAGATCTCTAACACCACGCCACTGCCAGCTAAGATCTATGCTGGTGAGGGGCTTGCTCAGGTCCTCTTCCTAGAAGGGGATGAACCGTGTGAAACATCTTATGCCGATCGCGGTGGCAAATACAACAAGCAACCTCAACTTGCCATCACACCAAGAATTTAATCGCCTGTTTACCGTAAAATCTCATGAAGATTACCCGATGAATTGTTAAGTAAATAAAAAGTTCGTTTTCTAATTGATTTAATCTCCTAAATTCTTCATCCTGAGTAATGAAGAATTCGCTTGTCCGCATATAAACACGTTGTTGAACAATATGTATTAATTAATTCGCAATGTGGTATTAAGTTGTAATAAGATGAGATAATAAAAAAATGTCAATTAAACATAGACACTGGTTTCGATTGCAATCCTCTCCAATGGCCTTTTTGAAAGGTTGGTGGTGGGTTATTGCTATTGTAATCTGCAGCTATCTCTTCTACATTCCTCTAGTTCACAACAAAAATGTCTCCCGAAAGGGGCTTGAAGGCCGAGTGGCAGCACTTGAGCATGAGAAGGTGCTAGCGATGGAGGAGCAGGAGATGCTTCTTTTGCGAATTGCCTCCCAAAGTGATCCGTGTTGGATCGAAATGATGTTAATGCGCGCTCTTGGGGTAGTTCCTGAAGGGCAAGTGAAGGTCCATTTCCAGAATCAGTCATGACAGCTTCACTTATTGTAATACTTATCTTTCTCTTGCTACTTTCGGCAATTTTTTCAGGATCTGAAACAGCTCTATTCTCCCTTTCGCCAATGAAAGTTCGGGCGTTTAAACACGATCAGAGTCGAGGGAAGCGGTTGGCAGCGCGGCTAGTATCAAAACCACGCGATCTCTTAGTTACCCTGTTAATGGTGAATATGGCTGTAAACATTCTTGTTCAGAATGTTGTGTCAGGCCTAGTTGGCACCTTCTCCTCATTGTGGCTCACAGTGATTGTCCCATTAGTGCTCACACTCATTTTTGGTGAAGTGATTCCAAAGTCTGTTGCTATGAGCGCTAATGCAACGATTGCTAGAAGAATGGCGCCTTTCCTCTATTTTACCCAGAAATTACTAGGGCCTCTCAGACGCGTTGTTAATGCTGTAACGGGTATGATTTCACACTTTTTCTTCTTCTTTCTACGAAAAGGTGATGACATCTCTTTGGAAGATTTGCAGGTTGCAATGCGTGCCTCTGGAGAGCACGGTATTTTGAGTAAAGAGGAGACGCGATTGATTACCGGGTATCTCTCTTTAGAAGAGGATGTGGCCAAAGAGTTGATGCAGCATCGATGTGATATGCTACGATACGACTTATCCGAACCATTAGAGAATTTATACAAGCTATTTGTCGATCAAGAGTGCTCTAAAATTCCAATCACTGACGGGGACCCCGAAAATTTAATAGGCATATTGACCACTGAGGCCTTTTTTCTTCATAGAGATGACATTACAGAGCCCGTAGGCATTAAACCTTATCTAAAGAAACCGTTTTACATTCCTGAGTCGATACGTGCACGTACTCTTCTTGATCAGTTCAACCAAAAGGAAGAGGAGTTTGCAATAGTTGTTGATGAATACGGTTCGATTTGCGGATTGATCACCAAAGAGGATTTGGTTGAAGTGGTTGTGGGCCAGATTGAAGATAAGCGTGATGAGAAAGAGCTTTTTACCCGATCTGGAAGCGACGTTGTCATCGCAAGTGGCAAGCTTGAATTGGATGTGTTTGAAGAGATCTTCGGCATAAAGCTCGAATCGCCTACGAATATGGCGACAATCGGCGGTTTTTTAATGGAGCAGATTGGCGATATCCCAAAATCGGGCAGTAAGCATGTGACCGAGCACTTTCTGTTTTATATTCTTTCAGCAGGTGAGAATCGCATCAGGCGGGTATATATTCGCTTTTTAGGTGAGAAAAAACGGAGGGGACGACTTGGAAAATAGCGCATTCTTTTTTGCAATTCTCACAATCATCTTTCTTATGATACAGGCCTACTATTCGATGATGGAGATGGCATGCGTCTCGTTTAATCGCGTGCGACTACTACACTACTTAGGGAAAGAGAATCAGAAAGCGAAGTTTCTCTCAATGCTTCTGGCAAACCCCACCCGTCTGTTTGGCACAACACTGATCGGAGTTAATGCAGCGCTACAGTTTGGGTCAGAATGTTCACGGCGATTCTACGCATCGCTGGGCTTAAGTCCCGATTGGGCACCCATCACCCAAATTATCATTGTTGTCATTTTTGCTGAGCTCTCACCGATGTTTGCAGCGCGAAGATACCCTGAGCACACAGCAATGTTGGGAATGCGGCTCCTCTACCTCTCGTCGATGATGTTTCGACCGATTATCTGGTTCCTGGATCTCATTTGCCAAGGTGTTTCTCGTCTATTTGGGTTAAGTCAGGCGCCGAGCAATTATCTCACGCGAGAGGAGCTGCAGAAGGCGATAGAAGCGCGTGAGGAGCGTTTAGGAGAGGTGAAAGGGGAGGAGTTTGACACGCTTGTATCCAACATTTTCACACTGCGCAATAAGACGCCACGCGATCTTATGCTCCCTCTTGCTAAAATCCCTATGCTGGCCTCACACGCCAAAGTGCACGATCTTAAAGTAAAGATGCAGAAGCGGCATCGCGATTTTTTCCCTATTTACCATCAGAGTAAAAGCAATATTATGGGAATTATCTACCCAAGAGACCTCCTCCGCCAAAAGGCAGATGTGACTCTTCGTAATCACGCCCGCTCACCTTGGTTTATCACAGAGAATAACTCACTTTTTCAAATTATCAAGCAGTTCCGCTGGAATAATCAACACCTTGCAGTTGTTCTTGACAATAGTGGAATGGCGGTAGGCGTCCTCACGCTTGATGCCATCATCGATGAGATACTCACTCATACTCATCACGAGCAAACTAAAGAGGAGGCGCAAGTACATGTTGAGCGATCTTACTCCTCAGACACAACGATCGTATCGATTAATCAAGAGCTTGACATCGAGCTGCCCACTGAAGATTCAACCGCTACAACTTTAGAAGACTTAATGACTGAAATTCTAGGGCACCACCCATCCACAGGTGAGTCGGTCCGAATTGGGCCCTTTGAGCTGATTGTGAGTGAAGCGCCCCTGCTTGGCGCCAAGACAATTAACCTACACTCCCTCAAGCTCTAGGTGTGAGGGGGCACTGGAGCGCATCATCTGTGAAAAGAGGGGGGCTCGGTGTATCACCCATACTACTGGAGCCCCCCTTTTTTCCACATCTAATACACTCCATACTCCCTCACAAGTTCTACTTTAATGGGAGGTTTTCTATTAAATGCGCCGCATGCAACGCTTATAGGCCTCTATGACAGCTACACTGCACCAGCAACAAGGAGTTCCAGCTGTAGCTCCTAATCCGCCACCTATTACAATGTTTTTTAAGCCTAGCAGGCTGCATGGGCCAGCTGCAATAGCGCCTAGAAAAACACCTAATCCGCAACTTGAAAATAGGCAACATTTGAATATACGTTCATATAGATGAGGCTTTGAGGGGAATACAGCTTCTGCTGTGTCCCCTTGAAAGGGTAAAAGGGCCTCTTGTTCTGGGAATAAGGGGGCGTTTGGTATGTGTTCCATCTAAGTTTCTCACTTTTCAGAAATTCTACCAGGATTAGGTGATACACTCAATATTTGCCTGAAACAGAGTCCAAGGAAAACAGCTTGCTATTGTACGCTTAATGGGACGGAAAAGCTTTCGTTTCCGGCAGCATTGTATGCTGAAACTGTGTAGGCGGTACTACCCTTCGGCCTGTTGTGATCTGAAAAACTCAAGGTGTCTGGGGAGAGTGTAGCAATGAGGGTGTTTCCCCTTTTGACGCGATAGCCAGTAATTGTGGAACGGGAGGGGGTCCAAGTGAGGCGGTTAAAGTTTTCTGATGCTATGCCAAAGTTGTTGGTTTTTTGAACACCTGTTACATTTTGGGGGGGATAAAGGTAGGTGCTTACAATACCAACAGGTCCAGAACCTACAGAAATTGAGTCGACAATTGTATTGGTGGATGTATTAATTACAGAGACACTATCTGTAGAGAAAAGACTTAGATAGGCAAATGCACCATCGGGGGTGATTGTGATAAACTGTGGAGAACTTCCATCAGAAAGAGCGATCGTTTCTGTTACAGTTTGGCTTGCCGTATTAATCACGGATATATTTGTATCATTACCACTGGTGTTAAGTGTGTAAAGTGTTGATCCGTCAGGAGTGATCGCAAGGCCGGCTGAGGTGCCTATGATTGAAATAGTTGATGAAAGGGTGTTGTTGGACGCATTAATGACTTGAACACTATTGCTCTCAGTGCTCACATAGATATAGCTGCCGTCAGGTTTAAATACAGCGCTAAATGGACGATCATTTGTGGTGAGATCTATTGTTGTTTCTATGGTGTTTCCGGCGGTTTCAACAACATAGCATATATTTACACCAAAGGCATAGAGGTGATTCCCATCAGGGGATAGAGCTAGGGCATCTTTTAAGGCAGCGGGGAAGGCAATTGTTGATGTGAGTGAGAGGGTGGAAATATTTACGACGTTTATGGAGCTGGCACCTGCAATATATGCAAAAACTCCATCAGAGCTAATCACGATATTATTCAAAGCTCCACCAGCACCCAAGACGATAGTTGCTAAAACTGCGTTACTTGCAGTGTCAATGATCGAGGCGGTATTGCCTGAAGAGTTTAGCACTACAAGAGTCTGGTTGTCAGGTGTGATTGCCATAAACTGCGGCCCACTGCCAACTGCAAGAGTTGAAACCACTGTATTGGAAGTGGTATCAATTGCACTCACAGTATCATCGGTGAAGTTTGCGACATAAACCGTTGGAGGTGTGAGTGCTAAAAGTGAGCTGCACAGAAGTGCTGCAATAATGGTTAATTTAAAACGCATAGCCAATGCCGCCTCCAAATGTAAATCCGCCTACTTGTGTATTATTTCCTGTGGAATTGGCAACTGAGCTAGAAAAGTTAAGTTTTGTGTAAGAGTACTCGCCAAAAAGGTCGATAAGAAAGTGTTTAATCGGTATGAATTGAAAGCCCGCGTTGATAAATCCTCCAAATCCATTAGAATTCATTGTGCGAGAGACAAAGTTTGAATCGTTATTCACATGTGCAAAGACGTAGCGTGGTCCCAATGAGAGGTAGGTGAAGATGGGGGTAGACTTGCAAATCTGAACAACGGGTTGGAGGCCTAAGCTTAAAGGAAGCTGCCATATTGAAGTCTTTTGGTTCCCGCCAAGCGAGTGACCAGACCGTTTACAGTACTCAACACTCCCATAGATGCGTAAGAAGTTGATGATGGGATATCCGCTAGAGAGTTGCAGATCAAGGCCATTATTGGTGTAAACATCGTTCATCGTGCTTGAGGTGAAGAAGAAATAGCCTGTCTTGGCTGAGATGTATGGTGGTGTATAAGATTGGTCTTGTGGTGCATCTGTGGATGCATAACATAGTGTGCTTGCCGTAGCAAGAAGTGCTAAAATATATTTCATAGTTTTATGGTACAGGCACAAAACATTTTGCATCAACACATTTTAGCACTTATTTCAAATACAAACTTACGTTACGGACTAATTGATCTATCTTCAGATCCGCTAGCTGAAACTGATGAAACCATCGAGTCTGGGCTACCGCCCCTCATTGATTCAACAACAGCTACTCTATCATCGCGCGATACAACAGTTGCTATTGTTGGGAACTCAGACCATGCGACTTGTCGGGTTTGAGCTAAATCACTTCCCAATCCGCGCATACTTTCTGCAATTTTAACTAGCTTATCACTTAGTGGAAGCATTGGGTCAATTGAAAGACAGGGCTCTTCCAATGCGCCGTACTTGGCCCACTCTTTTTTATCTGCTGGTGTAAGTTTGCTTGTCGGTTTTTTCATATACTCTTGAGCAAGTGATGCGCCTGGTCTACTTGGGAGTTTGATCCTTTTTCCTGCGATAACAGCTCTTCTTGCTTTTCCAGTATGGTGTGCACGCGCAAAGTATTGCTCATATCTATTAGCGATATTTGTAGCTTCTGTTTTATCTAAAAATTTTGGGCGTACTTTGCCTTTTGCTTGCGGAATAGTGTGTCCTAATTCGAGTTGAGCTTCAACAAAGGCCATAAGGTGTTGCCTAACGATTCTAGGAGAAGCAATTACCCCTTGTTCTAGACGATAGTGATTGTGATTAAAGCCAGATTCACTCTCTTTTGTATGCATTTTTTTAACATGTAGTGAGTTTGTTCCTCTCCAGTATCTTTCGCAGTGGTGATCAACCTTCAAATGTCCTAAAGCCGCAGACCTATAGACTTCATCTCGAAATTCTTGTTTAGTTTCATCCATTGGTGCTAGAATATACCAAGTTAAAGTCGCACCTTTCACTTGAAT
>JGI10211J34971_10003929_pt1 | contig 11852 bp, 6 predicted proteins | sample Etolagsediment_FD_34971 | JGI IMG/M metagenome (IMG submission 34971)
TTACCATCGGAACCAGAAAATTTTTTTACAAAAACAAGTATCCTTTTAAACAAGGAAGATTTGGATTTGGAAAAAACTTATTACGAACTTTCATATTACATGACCCTGACGATTGCGGATAAGATAAAGGAATTCAAAATGAATTGGTATACCAAAATTAAGAATGATTTATCTTCCGTCGAGAATGAAATTTATGATTCTGCGAAATTAGCATTAAAAAACGCCGCTACGAACTTACTGGACGTCATCTTGACTTTTGAAAAATATATTGAAATCTCTGATAGAAAAGCTTACTATCGAAATGACGATAAAAAATGGCCAAAAGAATTGAGGGAGTTGGGTCTGCAACATATCGCGCTTACCGACAAAAAAACGTTTAATGGTGCTCGATGGGGTTCAACGCTGGATACTCTTTCAGAAGACATTCTTTCATTCATGGTCAAGATTTTGGAGAAATATATCGAGTCTTCTCCGTTAAAATTCCCTGAAGGAAAAGACCTCTTGGAAACAATTGAGAATGAATCGGATAAATATGAATTGGATAAATATGAATCGGATAAATATAAAATTAACGTCATATTGGATTTTCTGTGGGATAAAGACAAACCAAAGAAGTATTTTAATAATACCAGTGGAGAAAAGGCATTACTTGACGCCCTCTATTATATAAAACTGGTTGGATTAGCCGAGATTAGGGGAACCGGATATTCCGGTATTGTGATTGGATCACAAGTGAAAGAGATGGTACCCATTTCGGGTAAAAAAGAAGATGCACGAGCAATGGCCGACACGTCTGTACAAACAACCGGCAAACCTCGTTCGTTTGCTACCACAGACGATACGAAGACCGANGTGGAGGACAAGACGGATGAGATGACGGGGTTGGGGTTGATTTAAGCTTTAGTAAATACGTTAACATTCAGGAGGGTTGTCCTTCTTTTTCATGTAGCGTACAAATTGGGTTATACGACGTGATATCCACCACAAGAAAACCAATATGAGAAAGAGCGGGAGTACGGTGGGAAGCATGAGAGATAGTAGTATATAAATAAACAACAATAGGAAGAATTCGAATATACAGAGCAACATTTGTACACCGGCGGTACGATGTATGGATAGATGTATGGATCCTATGGAATCGTATGCTAGAGCGAGTTTGCCCAATATCCTTGGGGCGCCATCATAAGCCATGAATGCAAGAAAGAACAAGAGAGAAGCGATAGCCCAAGGTCGACCGAGACTACTGTACGTTAGAAAGGAAATGATTTGGAGGGCAAAATTCATAGGAAAGTCGTTGCTGAACAAACGGGCAGGTGAAAAGTAGAAAGTGAAAGAACAAAATGAGGATTCATTTATTTTAAGAACGAATCATTTTTTCAAGATGAGTGGTCAAAGTAGAAAAAGGAAACGAAAGCAGATTCAATCAGAATGGGATGCTTCAATGGTAAGGAAAAGGCTGACGTTTACAAAGGAGGAAATATGTTGTTTGACGGAACGATGGTTTCGGAATCGCGTACGTTATGAACGCAACAAAAGCGAACTGAATGAAGCCGAAGAGATAGCGGTACGATTTATTGCGAAATCTATCAAAAACAGACTTTCAGCAAAAAGGTCTAGAGATCGGCGCAAACAAGAACGTAAAGATTATCTTGAGGAAAATAAGAGATTGAAAGAAGAATTGCAGACACTGAAACAAGCCATAAAACAATTGTATTTTGAAAAATGCATGTTGTCAACGGACATGGAGAACATTTTCCAGAAAGAACAAATCACTGAATTACTTCCATATGACCTACCGATAGACGCTAGATGCAAAGATAAAGAAGACGAAATGGACCCACTATTCCCGTTATTCGGTTTGGACAAATTCAGTGAATTGCCACAATCCGATAAAACAAATTGTTGTTAATTCACCCTATAAATCCCATATCCCCTTTCAGTTTAAATATCCCACTTTGGTACTTTACGTATAGGTTGGAAACTGAGTGTGTTTTTACATTGTATGTGATAGATTTAAGGGAGAAAAAGGGCTATGACCAAATGCTTATTATAGACGAACTATTTTGGTCATGAAAAATTTTTTTCATCCTCTCATTTTGACAGTTGCACTGACATTCTCAAATCGCCTTTGGGTGGAAAGTTGCTACAAAGTGCTACATCTCAACATTTTGAAAATTTTTTCTAAGAATTTTTTTCAGTTTTTGAAAAGTGATGAAGCTGCCTTTAAGTGTCGATGGGAGGTGAGACGAATGGATGAAAGTGGTGAGATGACTGGGCGTATCTTTGGGCGAAAACATTATAAAAGACACGGAATTTTTACATACTTAAATATCCCATTTTTGTAGTTTGTGTACATGGTATGAACTGAGCGAGTTTTGGTATTGTATATGATAGATTTAAGGTGCAAAAAGGGCCATGACCAAATGCTTATTATAGACTAACTTTTTCGGTCATGAAAATTTTTTTTCATCCTCGGATTTTGACAGTTGCATCGACATTTTCAAATCGGCCTTGGGTGAAAATGATGCTACAAGTTGCTACATGGGTAACATTTTAATTTTTTTCTAGGAATTTTTTTCAGTTTTTGAAAAGTGATGAAGCTGCCTTAAATTTGATAGGAGAGGTAAAATTGTTGCTACAACATGCTACAGAACGATATTTTGGATTTTCAGTAATTTTTAAATTCTGAATTGTGATTACGCCGCCTTTATTGGATAGATGGGGGTTTAGGGTAGAAACAGATTTTCAATGTCTCCGTGTAAATATGTCTGGACACAATGACGGCAGCGGACTTCGTACAAATCGGATCCGCCGATGATTTCGATACCTTTGACGGTTGGTGCTGAACGCAGACATGAAAAGATTGCTTTTTTTGAATGGCATTGTGAACATACAGACACGCACCGACTGATCTTTTCAGCAGATAAGGAGAGTTTTTGGATTTCGCGGAACGGTGTGAGTGTGAAATCATAATCTAACGCCCCGACGATAACACGTTTACCGTCGGTCGCGGCTTTTGTTGCAAAATTGCAGATATCGTGAAAGAATTGTCCTTCGTCTATCACCACAACACGAGAATCTTTCAATTTTTGTTGGTCTTCTTTGCATTTGGAAAAATGACCACCCAACGAATGATCGATGACGATTGCGTGTTTCTTGAGACCGTTATGTGAAGAAATAGCTGCCGTTTCGGAATACCTCGTATCCTTTGCATAGTTGATATATATGACCTTGTCTTTCCCATAAACCCGTTCTAGTTTGTCGGCTTTCACGAGAAGCTTGCTTGATTTGCCTGAAAACATAGGTCCACGGATAACATGTATGGACCCGTTCTCGTTCCATTCAGCCATTTCTTTCAACCAACAGAAACTATCATATAAATGATATCCTTTGATGTTTAGGTTAAACGGGCAGTTTTTTTTATTTTTCAGTGAAAATGGTATGTTTATGTTTACGTCTGGAAAAAAGCAACGATTGATTTTTGATTTTTGGATGCGGTCCCGCTTAACCAACCGTGTAATGTGTTTGCGTTTGAGCCTTTTGTCTTTTTGTGGGGGAAGTTTTTTTTGAGGGAAGGATCCGGTTTCATATGTGTTGCGGCTTTACGCTTTCGTTTTTCCTGAACACGTTTCGCATCGTTAAGTGTTTTTCCAAACAAATAGGATCTTGTTTCCTTTTCAGTTGCCATGGGCAAGCGTCCAGTAGAAGCCATCATTTGTCCAAAGACATTGGATGATTTTGCTTCAATTGGTAGAAGTTTTTCTCGGTCCAACAACTGAAAGCGCATCATTGGTTCAAAAAGACGCTGAAGGGGCTTGATGAGTTGTTTCTCGGCGTAATACAGATAGTCGATTTCCAATCCATTTTTCATCGCATACGAAGGATCTTCGGCACAATCTCTCACATTACTACCTTTTTTTTGTTTTGTGATCACGTACTGTACTCTATCTCCGGCCTCTGGTGCGTTTGTTGGATTCCGAGATTGCATTTTAGCAGCCACAGCCACATGAGGAGGCATAGAGGCGTATTCCTCTATGTTTCGCGTCAATGCTTGTGAAATCACAAATTCGCCGTCGTCCAGTTGTCCTGTTAGAATCTTATATAGAAAGTCATTTGCCTGTTTCAGGGCCTTGCGTGGCTTCTTTTCCTTTAACAACGTGCGTAGAACGTTGTTCCACAATCCCTTCACGAACCCTGCATTATCACGTCTTTTCACCTCGAGTCCCTTGACATACAACTCGAATGGTTTGTCGACATTCTCTGTAGCATATGCAGCATACCGTTTCTTAGATAATATGAGAAAGGAATCCAGTAGATTCTCAAATTCGAGTTCCATAGGTCGTTGGAAAAAAGCATTGGTAATATCTTCAAGATTCTTTCCAACGCGAAACGATTCGAACTTATCACGCATACCTACCAGTTTGACAAACACCGAATCGGTATCTGTATAGAGTTAATCTACCATTTATAACGTAATATATAAGCTTGAATGGAAGCAACGTGTACCTCCGTATATTATCTCCATAGAACAAGTTATCGTTTGTTTTCCGTGTTTGTCCACACCGAATTCGTCTTTTCTACTAGAGATTTCATGGACGAGTTCGCGCGTTTGAAATAAATCTTCGCGTCCCGAGGATGTGACAGCTGCTGCTACATCTAAGTTCACCAGCGCCCCCATCAACGTTCCACTAGCCCCGTACACGCTGTTTGCAGTAACCTTTAAGCCGAGTTGTCGTCCATTATAAATAGCCCATTGCGATGATCCTGATTCGTATTCTCGCATTTTTTTCTTAGCCAATGACCTCAGTTTCAAAAGCTCTTTGAGAATTGCAGGCAACACACCCTCTCGGATATGTGGTAACACAAACGCAGCGCCAGATGGAGATACCCAGTAATCGTCGCCTTGTCTTAGTCTCCTTCTATCGTTCTTATCAAGAATACAGGTATCGAAGCTTATGTTATGTTGGAGGATCTCACTTGGATAAAGCGAGGCGAAATCCAATATGCCAACACATGACTCGTGGAAGCCAGTTTCTGGCTCAATGACCGTCGCACCGTCGAATGCTTTTGTTCTCTTGAATGCGCTTGTAGTAGTTGCCTTTTTGGGGTTTTCTGCTTTGTCATTCCATACTACACCGTATTTCATAGTTTTCTTAGATCTCGAGTATGCACCCCTCCGGAATATTCTATCAATATCNTTTCGAATGTTTGGAAAGATCATTCCTCGTGAACCCATATACTGAAGTTGTTTGGCGAGTATTCTGATTTGGACGCCCCGAAAACAGAGGTACTGCAAGGGAACTCCAGTTGCCCTTGCTTGTTCTATGAATGCATATTCGTATCCACGCTTCTCAAGGATTTTCCAAACCAGACGCGAATCTTGTACGCAATACCGGTGAACTTTTGCTCTACCACTGGGACCGCTAAGATAAACCGGACGAATCTCTTCATATGGCATATCGAGTTTGGTGTAGCCTAGAACATATGTTGAAACCGATTTCAACGAGTACGATTTCAACGAAAGCGAAACGTCCTTCTTTGAAACGACAAAGACGTCGAAATCTACACATCCACTCTGGGTTAAGATTTCGTATTCAGTTTTCCCATAAGCCGTGTTCTGGAAAGTTATCGACCTGAGCCGACATTTTTCGCCAATGATACGTCCGAAATTTAAAATGTCTGCTATTCCAAGATACTTGGCTCGTTTGTAAATGTAACTTCCATCAAATCTATCAATATTCCACCCCATGATGGAATCCGGGCGCACCGATCGCATCCATCTAGCGTAACTCAAAATAAGGCTTCTTTCGAGATCGTCTGCTGATCCTCCTACATCTTCAAGCGTGTGGCAATATATGGTAGGGTCGGGTTCGGGAAACTCTAGATATGATTGTTTGCGCTTTTCCGCAACCCGAAGATCCTTAGTGAGTTTTTTTTCTTTTTCAATGAGTTCATCGACATTGGCATGTTCGGATTGTGAAGAAGCATCACGTAATTCGTTTCTAACGTGCTCGAGCTTTTCTTGGGTGGTATTGTATATATCTATACTTTCCTGGCGTTCTTCAACATCTAATGCTTCGATTGGATCGGAGTCGTCCATTGCAAACACACCGACGAATCGTACAGGATTTAAAGTACTGGGTATGTTTCCAGAAAGTGTGACATATGGGGCAATCGAAATGATCCTATCCAGAGGGTTTGACGGATCTGGGAATTGTTTGGTACTATTGATGACCTCGATATCGTAGGACACGTTCACGCGAGGAGCATGAACATCCCATGGCGGTTTGGTATGGTCTAATGGTATCAGGGTTTCCCATACTGTGTCTGATTCTACATTACAATAACAAGTACGTTCCAAGCCGTTCAATGGACCACTTGAACACTCCAATTCTTCTTCCAACTCTATTGGTATATCGTGATCGTTTCGTAAAGAATTTCCCATCAATCTCTCAGGATATCTCATACACGATCGCAATGAATAGTTACCAGCTTTTATCATCACCCATCCGTTGCCGACGATTCTTAAACGCGACATGAAACGAACGACGAAATCCAAATTGGACTCGTATGTATGTTCGCAGTATCCAAATTCTTCTGAAGCTAGGCAACCAGTTTCTACTACGGCACGCGCATGTTTTATGTCGTTTGGCGAAATCATTGTGATTTTGAAGAACGGTCTTTCTTCATCTTGAAACCCATAACAAGAAACGTGATGAGTGACCTCGACGTGGTGAACATAAGGTCCGCATCTATCACTGTCTTTGATACGTTCAGAAATAAGACTTTCCAGTATGGCTTTTACACGGTGACACATTTCCTTGACATTTTCTTCTGTGGTTTTTTGATAATGAAATTCAAGAAAGCCGGAATCTATGTAAAAGTATGGCAAGAATCCGTGTACGTTTAACAAAACGTCTCCACCGTGTTGATCTGTTCCGAAAATTCTAAATACTGGTAAATCTGAATACGTGAACTTGCATTGGTGTTCGTTGGGTCGAATGGAATATGAGATTGTGTTGATCGAAAATATCAAATCATCTTTTCCGCTATTCAAAGTGAAAGAATCGTCAAGAAAGGAAGGTCTACTCCAGTCGGTGATGAATTTGAAACACTCGGTTGTGATGTTTTTATAATTTGAGTGATAGAAATAAGTCTTTCTATCGAACCACGTTTCCTCACTGACAAAATTTGATGTACGTGAAATGTCGTTCCAGAAATCTCTCTGATCGTCCTCCTCCATCTCAAGACGACTGAAACAATAATGGTGAAAAAAATAGTTTTATGATAAAAATTTATTTTTGCCCGTTTTATTTTGCTAAAATATGGTTTGTATTCCGATCCCTAATATTAGAGGTCGGTTGTTGAGATGGCTTGATTTGTATTTTATTTGTTATATCATTTCGAAAGGGTTAGTGAAAGGTTTCGATTCGAATGACAGTAATTGTTTAAGCTTTGAAAATGCCTCCACTTTCCGAAATGTTGTCATTTCGTTTATTCCGAAATTACGATAATCAAATACCGTGATGTTCCATTTGGTTTCATCTTCTTCGAACATCTTTTTTATAGATTCCAAATGGGCGTCGCCAATCATTGCAATATAATTTCCCGGAGACGCAAACTCTTTTTTTAACTGCAATTGAAAAAGCATTCTATCCCGCATCGAAGCCACGTAAAACATAACGTGTAAATATTTTTCATATATTTCGTATTCCTTATCGGAAGGAATTATTTGATCCAATCTTTTAGTATATTTTTTTATACTAAAGAACGTATTGGATTTAAACGATCGGAACCATTTCAAATAATTATTTGAAAATGTATAAAGAATTCTTTGTGTTTGATTGTAAAACCTCTCGATCTCTTCCGGAGTAGGTTTGGTCTCCGCTGTATATGTGTAGAACTTTCCTGGAAGATGTAGCTCTGTAATCTCCATTATTTGTTTAAACAAACAAGGATCGCCTTTGTATTGTTCTTGATATTCTTCGAATTTTTCTCTCAATGTATGTATATGGTAAAGTGTCATTAAAAAAAACTTGATATACGCTATTCGAGGAATTGTAAAATTTCTCGCTGCATCATTTCCGTGAGTAAGAGAAAAGATATCATAATGTTCTTTAAGCTCGGGTACTTGTACAAAGGCCAAAATAGATGTAGCATTTTGAAATAATTTTAAAACCCCATCTTCTGTGAACCCCCTTACGTTTTTATCATAATATGTAGGGTTTTCTGTTTCATAGTAGACGTTGTTGACTTGGGAAAGGTTTGTCCACAAATTCTTCTGTAAATAAGTTTCCCAAGGTCCGTGATCTAAAGTAATCAGCAGAATGTTATGACGAGTTGATGCGAAAGATTTCATTTGTATCACTTATCGATGCGTACATGATGGTATTTATAAACGATACTTTTTTAATAAACTTCCATATTCTTAAGTATTCGAACAACAAGTTAAATAGCTTGTACATTCCAAACCACACAGCTCTCATAGTCAAAACGCCCCTTCTGAGTTAAAGGAGGCGTCATCACTTTTCATTTTGAAAACATTTTCTTAGAATTTTTTTCAACTTTAGTGTATTGTAGCAACTTGTAGCAACTTTCCACCCAAAGGCGATTTGAGAATGTCAGTGCAACTGTGAAAATCCGAGGATGAAAAAATTTTTTCATGACCGGAAAAGTTAGTCTATAATAAGCATTTGGTCATAGCCCTTTTTTAACCTTTAATCTACCACATACAATACCAAAACACGCTCAGTTTCGAACACGTGTAAAAAACACCAAAGTGGAATATTGTAATATATACATTATTATGTGAACAGGGGTGTTGTTTAAAAGTTTAACGAAGCTTGACCAATTTTCAGATTTTAGAATTTTTCTTGAATTTTTTTCAACTTTTAATGAAACGTAGCACTTTGTAGCAATTTTCCACCCAAAGGCGGTTTGAGAATGTCGGTGCAACTGTCAGAAATGGAAGATGAAATGCTATTTTTCATGACCAAAATAGTTCGTCTATAATAAGCATTTGGTCATGGGACTTAAAGGCAGCTTCATCACTTTTTAAAATTTAAAAAATTCTTAGAAACAAATTTCAAAAAATTGTGATGTAGCATTTTGTAGCAGCTTTTCCACCCATGGACGATTTGAGATGGTCGGTGCAACTGTCAGAAATGGAGGATGAAAAAATTTTTTCATGACCGGAAAAGTTAGTCTATAATAAGCATTTGGTCATAGCCTTTTTTCAACCCTAAATTCATCACATAATTTATCAAAACACACTCAGTTCCGAACATGCACAAAAAGCCCCAAAATGGGATATTTTAATATACACATTATTTTACGCGTGGCGCATAGGTGGTGTTTGAAAATTAAAGGAGGCTTGGCCAACTTTCAGATTTTAAAATTTTTTCTTAGAATTTTTTTAAAAATATTGGGATGTAGCACATTGTAGCAACTTTTCACCCAAAGGCGATTTGAAAATGTCGGTGCAACTGTCGAAATGAGAGGATGAAAAAATTTTTTCATGACCGGAAAAGTTCGTCTATAATAAGCATTTGGTCATAGCCTTTTTTACTTCCTAAATTCATCACATAATTTATCAAAACACGCTCAGTGTCCAACATGTACGCAAAGTACTAAAGTGGGATATTTGAGATAACGAAGGGTTTGTTGAGGTTTGGAAGTGGGGTAGTTGGAATGGTTACATTGATTTTTTTCAATCTGGACATTGTCTGTTTGTAATGACTTTTTTTATTTGTCTTTTTAGGAAATTTTTCAGGGAAAATATATGTTGTTTGGTTGTAATTATTGTTTATTCAACGATTTCTCTTTACCGGATTTCCGGATTCGTTTGGGCGACCGCTTATGTTCTTTCAGAGATTCTTTGCTTCGTTCAAGATTTTTCGTTTCAACCTCTTTCTTCCTTTTCTTTTTCTTCTTCCCCGTTGAAGAAAAAACAATCTTTTTTTTCAGCTGTGCGTCGTTGTCGTATCCAAGGTCTATAAGGAATTGCGGTACACGACTGGGTATCTTACCATACTTGAACCAGTTCTGTGTAGATTTCTCTTCATAATACATCATGCGATATGCCTGAATCAAATCTCTCTCCGGATTACCCGTATCAATACGTTCCCTTTGTTTACCAATGCATTGTGGTGGGACACTCTGAACGGTATCAAACGTTTCGTTTGGGGGTGGGGGGTTGTCCAGTAAAACGCGAATCGCCTTTTCCACCTTCAAAACAGTCCCATAACGTGCCGTGTGTTCTTTACAAAGCGCCATCCCTTGTTTCGCTGCCTGGATATAATGCAATATATTCGACCGAATCCATATCGTCAAAGGATGATTTTTGTGTGCTAGTCGATACACTTTATCAACTTGTTTCTCTATTTCTTGAGAAACGCCTCCCTCGCGGACATGATGAGCTGCGAACAACATTTGTGCGATTTCCAAAGCAATTTTCCTAACATGGACATCACAATAGGCCTCGGCATTCGCTTTGTAATTCAACCAGTAAAGCCAAAACACATTCATCAAGGTTGTGACGTACTCTCGAACTCACACAAGACTGGTGTGTTTCACCACGATACCAAACTTTCACGAATTCACATAAAAAGAGTTTTGTCCGTTTAATTCAGTACAACCCTTTTGTATGGTACACTTGCGAAGCAGTGATAGCCATGACATGCTTATGTTTTCCTCATAAATCAATCATATCGTGTGGTCCCAAAGTGGGATATTTCTATCGATCCTAGAAACCCCACCCCTTCCCCTCATGGGGGAATGGTGGACCACTCCGAGAACATACCATGTGACCAAATACAACCTTCATTTGTGACGTCATCATTCACCGTTTTTGCTACAAAGTGCTACAAGCATTCAATAAGAAAAATATGAAGATGCGACGCGGTGCGGATGTAGCATCCTGACCAAATGCAACCTTTATTTGTGACGTCATCATTACTCGTTTTGCTACAATATGCTACAAGCATTCAATAAGAAAAGTATGAAGGTGTGACGTGAACTTGGATGTAGCAGCTTGACCGTATGCAATGAAAAGGGTTGGGGTAGGGTTCGAACCCGTGTTGCCTTGCCGGTCTTGATACTCTACCCTCCCTGCCCCAAGCAGGTATGTTTGCTGATGTTCAACAACGTGATGTGATATGTTGTTTATTTAACAAGTATGAATCCATAACATTTTCCTTGAAAATAGGGTTGTTTTTGTTTTAAAACGATTGACAGCCGATACTTTGGACATTGAAAACTCCTTCAATTGTGATTTGTCATGATTGAATTGTTTACAAACGTACTGTCCAAAAATTGTCCAAATTGCGGTTTGTGTTGTTTGATGGTAGTTTCGGTTAAAAACAAATGAAAGAGCTTTATAAACTCTGAGATTACGATAACTTATTCTATCAGGAAACTCATTCCAAACGTTTGGAGAAACCGGGTACTCCTTGTGGTCAAACATCCCCTTGAAAACATCAACCATTGTTCCATTCGTCAAGTTACCAATAATAACAGGAAACCAATCCCGTTTCGGTGGCCCCGGGGAAAACATTGACCATGCTTGATCTAAACCAATCACATGCATTGCGAAATTCCACGAATCGTTCACTTTATCTTCACTGTCCTTTAAAAACGTTTTCAAATTCCATGAAACAACCGCAATCAGTCCCAGTAAACACACACAGTTTTTTACCACCGTGTTCATTTGGAAGTACCGTTTCCTTTTCTTTTGATTTCTTCCGTTTTTTTCGTTTCTTCCATTTTTTTCTTTCAAACGAGATTTGGTATTTTCCATGATTTGTAATAAATCCCAGAAATACCCTGGTGCCAAAAGAATAGTACATGCTAAC
>JGI10211J34971_10003931_pt1 | contig 11844 bp, 13 predicted proteins | sample Etolagsediment_FD_34971 | JGI IMG/M metagenome (IMG submission 34971)
TGGTGTTGGCAAAGACCTGTCGGCCCAAACCGCCGGCAGTGTGCACGGCCCATGGAGAATCAGCCGCAGTCCGGCTTTGAGCTTTGCTTTTCCGAATGCTCATTTTAACACGCTTGGCCTCGCCTTGTTGGCAAAACAGAGCACCGCTTAACCAGCCGAACCGCCGTTGTACGGACCTGTATGCCCGGTGGTGTGACAGGGAAAGCCCGCGAGGGCCTACCTATGTCGATTACACCAGCAATACGGGGAACAAGACAGTCGGTGTTATAGGAAATGTGCTGGAAATTGGCTGTTTTTTGGGTGAGACAGCAAGTATCGAGGTGAAAAGATTTCCTTGATTTTACCGGATTTATGGTGTAGAATCTGAATTGTGGAGCTTTTTGACACTGTGAGGACGTCAGGCGTATGAGCAAAGGGGATTGTGTAGGGCGGATCGAGAGCAGATTTGGCAGAAGGGAAGCGAAACCAATCTAGAGGTAGAAGCAATTATGGAGAAAAAGCTCGATAAGCCAAAACGGTTTCCTAAAAATAGTGCAAAAACCGCGGGGAACTGATATGGGCGGAGAATTGAGAAGAACAGGTGTTAGTATTACAGGTGATGTTCCCTGGGGCGCACACTTCTGTCAATTCTACCAGACAAAAGAGGATCTGATTGACATTTTGGTACCTTATTTCAAGGCGGGGTTGGAAAATAACGAATTTTGCATGTGGGTCACTTCTGAGCCTTTAAACGTTGAAGATGCAAAGGGAGCGCTAAAGAAGGAAGTAAAAAACTTGGATCATTATATTAAAACGGGCCAGATAGAGATACTCGACTTTAGCCAGTGGTACACCAAGCCGGGATATTTTGATTCTGATAAGGTGTTACAGGGCTGGATCGAAAAAGAGAGGCAAGCCCTGAAAAAAGGATTTGATGGGCTTCGCCTTACCGGAAATACTTTTTGGCTTGAAAAAGAAGATTGGGAAAGCTTCAAAAATTATGAAGCCGCCATAAATAGTGTTATAGGCAAATATCGAATGTTGGCCATTTGTACGTATTCACTTGATAAGTATACGGCATTAGAAATCATAGATGTTGTTAGTAACCACCAATGTGCTATTATTAAGCAAAAAGACAAGTGGCAAATTATTGAAAGTGCTGAGCACAAGAAGACAGCTCAGGCACTGCGGGGATCGGAAGAGAAATACCGGGCTATCTTCGAGCAAGCAGCAGACTCGATTGTGCTGGTTGATGGAAGCTCTGGAGCATTGGTGGAGTTCAACAACAGGGCCTGTGAGAATCTTGGCTATACCCGCGAGGAATTCCAAAAACTCAAGATACCAGACTTTGAATTGGTTGAGTCTGCGGAGGAAGTTCTACGGCACATTGAAAAAATTACCAAACATGGGATAGATACTTTTGAAACGAAGCACAGAACAAAAGACGGTCGGATACGGGATGTTTTGGTGAGTAGTAGGATGATTTCCATTGCTGGAAAAGATTTTGTCCAAGGCATATGGCGTGACATTACCGAGCACAAAAACGTAGAGGCGCGCCAACGGTTAGCTGGGCGAATCTTAAGGTCTTTAAACCGGGAAATTGAAGGTTTGGAGGTAATTCGTGATGTTCTGGCATTTATAAAAGATTCAACCGGTTTTGAGGCTGTTGGAATTCGCTTGCACGAGGGAGATGATTTCCCTTACTTTGAGACGAAGGGTTTTTCGCAGGACTTTGTCAAATCTGAGAATTATCTCTGTGTTCGAGATAAAAACGGCAAGCAAACTTATGATTCGCAAGGCAACCCGGTTCTGGAGTGTATGTGCGGTAATGTTTTATCCGGCCGCACAGACCCGGACTTGCCATTCTTCACCGAAGGTGGAAGCTTCTGGACCAACAGTACTACAGAGCTTTTAGCCACTACCAGCACCAAAAACCGCCAAGGGCGAACGAGAAACCGCTGCAACAAAGAGGGCTACGAATCAGTAGCCCTAATTCCGCTGCGTTCCGGTTATGAGATTGTGGGATTGTTACAGCTTAACGATACCCGAACAGGATGCTTTTCCACTAAAATGATTCATTTCTTTGAGGAAATTGGTGCCAGTATTGGCATAGCGCTGGCAAGAATCCGGGCGGAGCGGGAAATAGAAAACCTGGCGAAATTTCCTTCGGAAAATCCCTATCCTGTTCTACGCATCAACGAAAACGGCACAATTCTATATGCCAATACGGCCGGCTCCAAACTGCTGGCAGAGTCGCGCTCTAAAGACAGCTCGGGCTCACCAGAGTTTTGGAATCAATATATATTGCAGGCTCTTGAGTCCGGCTCAAGTAAGGAACTGGAAGTTTCCTGCGCAGGCAGAATATTCTCATTGATAATGACACCTGTTATAAGTGCCGGATATGTCAACCTGTACGGTATTGATATTACTGATCGCAAAGCTGCTGAAGAAGACTTGCGAAAACATCGCCAGCACCTAAAGGAACTGGTCGAGAGTCGGACAGCGGAATTGACCGAATCAAACAAGCAGTTGCTGGCCGAGATTGAGAGACGAAAACGCTTGGAAAGTGAAATTTCGAATATAAGCGAAAAAGAGCGGCGACGGATCGGAGAGGAACTGCACGATAGTCTCGGCCAGCAGCTTACCGGTATCTCCTTTATGACTAAAGCGTTGGAACAAAAACTCGCAGTCGCAGCTCCAAATGAAGTGACTAACGTCACCGAAATAGGTAAGTTGGTGAATCAGGCCACGGATCAGGCTCGCGGTCTGGCAAAAGGCCTTCACCCTGTGGATTTGGGTGCAGAAGGCTTGATGTCGTCACTGGAAGAACTTGCCACCACAACGAAAAATCTGTTCGGTATTACTTGTACTTTCAAGTGTGACAGGCCCGTCGAGGTGGATGATACTACGGTAGCAGTTCACTTATATCGTATAGCTCAGGAGGCGGTCAATAACGCTGTTAAACACGGCAAGGCAACTGACATCAAGATAGTTTTACTCCAGGGTGAAGATACATCCGTAATGACTATTAAAAATGACGGACTGGGTTTCCCAAAGGAATTTGAGGCAAAAAACACCGGCATAGGCCTGCAGATTATGGATCATCGTGTTGACCTGATTGGCGGCTCGCTTGATATTCATGCTGCCGAAGATGGGGGAACAATTGTGACCTGTACTTTTCCAAATAAGAACAATTAACGATAATGCGGAGAAGGTGGCATGGCTCGGAAAAAATTGCAAAAGAAGGCCGAGAAAAGCAAAGCCAGAGTCCTTATTGTTGATGACCACCCTATCGTTAGGCAGGGACTTAGCGCACTTATTAACCACGAGGACGATCTTGTGGTTTGTGGACAGGCCGAGGATGCTCAGCAGGCACTTTCGGCTATCAAGAAGACAAGACCGGATACGGTGATCGTTGATATCTCCTTAAAAAACAGAAGCGGCCTGGAACTCATAAAGGATATTAGGGCTCAGCACCCCGACTTAGCGGTTTTGGCGCTTTCCATGCACGATGAATCTCTGTATGCCGAAAGGGCTCTTCGAGCAGGAGCGAGAGGCTATGTTATGAAGGTCGAAGCCACAGAAAATGTGGTCAAGGCAATTCGCCGGGTTCATAGCGGACAAGTGTACCTCAGTGATAAAATGTCTGCAAGAATGATACACAAATTAGTCGGCTGTGAGGCCGGCGTGAGTTCATCCGGTATAGACTGTTTGAGCAACCGCGAGCTGGAAATATTTACTATGATAGGACAGGGCATCGGTACAGGCAGAATAGCTCGAAAGCTTTGTTTGAGTGTAAAGACAATCCAAACACATTGTGCTCACATCAAGGAAAAGTTGGATCTGGCAGATGCAGCTGAACTGCTGATCTATGCTATTCAATGGGTAAACAGCCAGGATAAAGGCTGAGTTCATTTCGGTTATTCATCACACCTTTAACGCTCCTTTTCGATTTAGTCCTAAATAATCCCAACATTTTGTGTGGGCAGCAGTAGTTTTACACCGCCGGTATAGGGGATTGCCCGATATGGTCGATGGGCGTATTGCCGATAGTAAAACCAGATTCTACCCGATTTACAAAAATGAATGTGTTGTTATGATTTTTCTATAATGTGAACGAGAAAAAGAGAGGTTGTTAAATAGGAAGTTCCAAATAGCGGGTAATAAAAAAATATAACAAACACTCATCAGCCTCCTCCTCCGAGCCGAGATTGCCGGCCCTTGGACAGGGCCGGCGAGCTCGGCTGAAAATAAACGCGGCAATAAAAAGTCGTGATAGCTACGAATTATTTTGATAACGGTATGTTGAAGTCTTGGAAAATTTTGGTGGAAATTATTGTCGAATCATTTGTAGAAGGGATTAAAGAAAATGCTGATTCTTAGCAGACGAAGGAATGAATCGATTTTTATTGGTGATGACATAGAGATAACAGTTGCCGCGATTGATGGTAAAAAGGTTCGCCTGGGAATATCGGCCCCACGGTGGGTGCCTATTGTACGAAAAGAGATATATCAAACGAATTACAGAAAAGCAGTGTTGGTGAAATAACCAGGCGAACCTTTTTTCTATGCTTTCTTAAAATTTTTTGAATTGTTGAAAAAGCGAAACGATGGAAGAGAAGCTACAACACGATAATGGCAACAGCAAGGTAAGCATATTAATTGTTGACGACCATTCTATCGTACGCAGAGGACTGATACAACTTATCAATCAGGAACCTGACCTTAGAGTTTGCGGGGAGGCCGAAAACGCTGCACAGGCCTTGGAGATTATCAAGAGACAACAGGTCGATGTGGCTATTGTTGATATCTCCTTGCATGGCATAAACGGAATTCAGCTTACCGAGAAAATAAAATCAATACGACCGAACCTTCCTGTCTTGATACTTACCATGCATGAGGAAGTGGTTTATGCCAAACGTGCTTTGCATGCAGGAGTTGAAGGATATGTTACGAAGAGCGAGGCGGCCGAAAAAATTGTAACGGCAATCCGGCAGGTGCTTTCCGGGAAAGAATATATTAGCAAAACAATGGTGGATAATTCACTAAGGAAACTACGTGCCGAAGGACCGTACTTCTGATTGCAGGGACGTTGGCTGTTTTGTTCTTGTCGTGGTCTTAGAGAAGGAATAAAGGAGTAAATAATGGAAACGTGCAACGGATCACTCAAAAAGGTTGCATTCGTCTCATCGTATCCTCCGAGAAAGTGTGGAATTGCAACCTTCACATCAGATTTAATCAATAATATGAAACTTGCCGCCGGTGAAGAGTTTGAGTCACAGGTTTTCGCTATGCAATCGACGAACGAATTACACTATCATAAACCTGTAAAGCTTACGATTCGAAAAAATGTCAAGTACGACTATCTTTCTGCAGCTAACTACATTAACTCCAGCGACATTGATGTTGTGTTTGTGCAACATGAGTTTGGTTTGTTTGGTGGTGATGGTGGTTCGCACCTAAACATTTTGCTAAAAAGATTGAATAAGCCGGCAATAACGACGTTGCATACTATTCTCGAGGACCCATCCGCCGAGTATTTCGACTCTTTAACTGATGTATGCATGGCATCGGATAGGGTAATAGTTATGAATAAGCGCGGCATCAGGATGCTGCGGGATATTTACGGTGTGTCGGAGCAGAAGATAAAGCTGATTCCTCACGGCATACCAGATCTGCCTTTTACCCACAACGGTTATTACAAACGCAAGTTAGGTATCGGGGGGCGTAAGATAATCCTAACATTTGGTCTGCTGAGTAGAAATAAAGGCATAGAAGTTATGCTCAGGGCCTTGCCGAGGATAGTTAAAACCGATCCATCCGTTTTATACATAGTTTTGGGTGCTACACATCCCGAGGTACTGCGTCATGAAGGTCAATCTTATAAATTCAAGCTCGACAAAATAGTGAAAGAGCTGGGGTTGCAGAGAAACGTTGCTTTTCATAATCGCTTTGTGAGCGACGAGGAGCTTCTTCAGTTTCTTGGGGCTGCTGATATTTACATTACACCGTATTTACATAGAGAACAACTCACAAGCGGCACGCTGGCTTTTGCAGTTGGAACCGGCAAAGCAGTTGTTTCGACGCCTTACTGGGCTGCTCAGGAATTATTGGCCCAAGGCCGGGGCAAATTGGTAAGATTTGGCGACTCTGAACATATAACCCGCTCGATAGTGGAAATCTTCAACAATGACTCACTATTTTCCAGGATGAAAAGACGGGCATACGAATATGGAAGGCCGATGACCTGGCCTAAAACTGGAAAAGCGTATTGGAAACTTTTCTGTTCACAGGCACCTTCTGTAACAAAACCTTTGAGACCAACTGTCGATTCGCAAAATTGGACGATTCCAGCTTACAACCGGCAGGCAATATCTCAGTCGGCTTAAAAAGTTTGATATTCCATAAAAAGAAAGGGACTGTTTTATGGCAGAGAAAACGGAAAAAAAGAAAGCCAAAACTGCAAAGGCAAAGAAATCAGCCGTTTATTCCTGCTCAACCTGTGGGAAGGTTACAAAAAACCGCTCTCATCTTTGTTCGCCCGCCAAGACAGAGCAAACGTACATCTGCAGATATTGTGGTGCTTCTACCGGCGATCCTCGGCATGTATGCGCGCCGATGGTGGCAGAAATGAAGTATGCCTGTAAGAACTGTGGAAGGGTTACTCCGTTTAGAGGCGCAGTTTGCCAGCCAAGTGTAATCCGATAGTATTTACGTAGTGATTGAATTAGTTAGGGAAGATCTTTTCAGTAGGATAGAATAATTATATGAAGGGTAAAAATTACGAAACTATTAACATTCAAAAGAAAGGGGACAAAAATGAAAGTTTGTATTGACAAAGAGCTTTGTAGTGGAAGTAGTATTTGTATCGAAACTTGCCCGGAAATATTCGGATTGGACGACCAAGGTAAAACGTCGGCCAAAAACAAGCAAGTCTCATCTAAACTTGAGCAGGCATGTAGAGATGCAGCCAAAGGGTGTCCAAGTGGGGCAATCAAGATCGAAGAGTAGTCAAAAAATTAAACTTAGTCGTTTTGTTATTGGCAAACTTAACTTTTCTTGTCGGTTGATTACTTGACCGCCAGGGGAAAATTGGAAATTTATTTTTCAAGGAGAAAAACAATGAAAAAGTTAGATCTTATAGTATGGGTCCTCTTAGCCATAGGTGGTCTGAATTGGGGTTTAGTCGGCATATTCAATTTTGATTTGGTAGCCGCGATCTTCGGAGAAATGAGTGTTTTAAGCAGAGTAGTTTATTCTCTTGTCGGACTTGCTGCTGTTTATGACATCATTGCGATTAAAGCAATATGGAAGAGATGGGGTATGCACCTTGGGGTTCCGTCGCACGCTTAAAAATATAATCGCCGAGCATTACCTAACAAAAAAATTCGACATAAAAAATGCTGACAACTATTGTAAAGAATTACTGTACATAATTATTTTTGTTTTTAGTTTGGAAAAGAAAGAAGAGATGAGGTGAAATTATGTGTCAGTCATGTGGATGCTCGCCGTGCAAGAAATGTGGCAGGCCTATAAAAAACAAGGTTTGCTCAGGGTGTAATAAGCCTGCCGAAGAGTGCACGTGTGAACCAAAAGAATAGTACGTTTTTAGAAAGCCTAAGACAACAATTTTAAAGCATCTTATACAAAGAATGCTTTGCATAAAGGGAATGTGTAATTTCTCTTGATAATCATTGTATGATAGAAACTTCGTTCCAGAGAGAATTGGTTTTTTTGACTTACTAAAGAAAAAGCAAATTGTCTGAGAAATAAAATGTCTTTATGAAGGAGTTAGAATATGGTCGAGAAAAAAATGGAGCATAATGCTGCCTGTGAAAGCGAAGGACATAATAAACATTTATGTCACTTAATGTATGAAGGTTTTCATCAACCATATGCACGACAAGCTGGGCGCCTTTGAGCGATGTAATCTCCACGGGACCTGGGAGGGCCACGCCGAAATCGAGGTGGCGGATTAGTTAGTCTGTGAGTAACCAGTTGTTGCAAAAGTAAGATACAAAAATAGGTATAAGTCGAAGCTCAAAAGAACATTCAGAAAAAACGAAAGGAAATGTTTTATGACGAAGACCGCAAAAAAGAAGAAAACAAAAGACGCAAAGGGAAAGCAAAAGTCCGTTTATACTTGTTCGACCTGCGGGAAGGTTACGAAAACCCGCTCTCATCTTTGTTCGCCCGCCAAGACAGAGCAAACGTACATCTGCAGATATTGTGGTGCTTCTACCGGCGATCCAAGGCATGTATGCGCGCCGATGGTGGCAGAAATGAAGTATGCCTGTAAGAACTGTGGAAGGGTTACACCCTTCCGTGGAGGTGTTTGTCGACCCAAGGTAATTCGTTAATGAGATAAGGCTAAAATCAAGTAAAATTGGCAAAGTTCAATCTTGGAAGGACTGAAAATGACCAAAGCAAAAATGCCTCACCTTGGACATGCAAAGCATTTGTGTTATCTGGTTAATATCGAGTATCACAAAAGCAATCTCAGGGATTACAAGGCCTTAGTCAAGAACGCAAGATTCATTTGTAAAAAATGTGGTATGGTCGCAAACAGAAGCATGAATCTGTGCAAGCCTGTAAAACTTTAACGAGTTATCTAAGCTTATGATTTGATAACGAAATAGTATAATAATGCCCAGAATATAATTCTTAAAAGATTAACTGGAAATGTCAATGAAAGGAGAACAAAATGAAAGTTAGAACAAAAATTGTGGCCATGCGTTCAATCATTATAGGGGCTTTAATCGTAGTAGGATCTCTTTCCTATGCGAAAGAAACGAGTTATGCCCCTGTCGCCATCACTGAGGACTTTGATTCAATTGTGGCAAGGATGAAGACAGCCAAGCCTGAAGTAATGGAACGCCAAATGGATCTGCTGAGAGCAAGGTACGATTTGTCCGACAGGCCGGCCAGAGGTGTCAAGATGTCTCGCGGAAAGCCTGTCCAGGAGGGGGTTCGGATTAAGCTGCCTGCCGGAATAACCTGGCAGCAGCTTGCAGAGATGGCACCCGACGAAATCCAGCGAAAAGGCCTGTTCCCGAAAGGTTTTCTGCCGCTCCCTCATCCCAATCACAATGAAGGTGGTATGCTTTTCCCCCAATTTGTAATAGATGAAATGAATAAACAAGAAGGACGAGACCTCACGCGTTTTGACCTTGATTTTGACCTTCCGGACCATTTCTTGCCGGAGTTTCCGGCTGCTATTTACCTGACCACGCGTCCCGATCTTGGCGACGTCTCACGGGGAAAAGTCGTGACCATCAACAATTACTACGAGTTGTTTAACGGCACACTTAATCCAAAGCAGCTTGAAGGACTTCGCCTGTTGGTTACGCCGTTCCCCCAGCAGCAATTCAATCAAACCCAAGACCGCCGTAGCGAACAGCCAAGCAGAGGAGTAACCTGCTTCGACTGTCATTCCAATGGTCATACAGCAGCTCCGACACACCTGGTCGGCGACATACGCCCACAAAAGTTTCGTCATCGACTCGACACTCCACCTCTGAGGGGTGTTAATATCCAGCGCCTCTTTGGTTCCCAGCGAGCACTCAAGACAATTGAAGACTTTACTGAATTTGAACAGCGGGCGGCTTATTTTGATGGAGATCATGTTATCGCTGCCAAAAAGGGTGTAAATATTCTCGAGCGAGGTAGCCAGGTTCACTTCATGGCTGAATTCCAGTCGCTCCTGGATTTCCCGCCTGCCCCTAAGTTGGACGTATTCGGAAAACTTGATCCGAGTAAAGCTACCAAGGCTGAGCTTCGTGGCCAGGCCGCGTTTTTCGGTAAGGGATCCTGTGCTGCATGTCATACCCCACCTTACTACACTGATAATCTTATGCATAACTTAAAGACTGAACGATTCTATAAAACCCAAATGATAAATGGCAGGTATGCTTCGGCAGACGGACCGATTAAGAATTTCCCATTGAGGGGAATAAAAGATTCCCCGCCGTACCTCCACGATGGACGACTACTTACATTAGAAGATACAGTAGAGTTCTTCAATTTGATACTTGGAACTAAACTCACTGAGCAGGAAAAAAAGGACATGGTGGAGTTTCTCCGAGCTTTGTAGTGGATGTGGGCCTTGTGGCGGGAGGCCTTTGTGCGACAAGCTGCGCACCTTTTAGCGATGTAATCTCCACGGTATTTGGGAAGCCGATTGTGAAATTGAAGTAACAGAATGAAATAATAGATGTGGAAAAAACAACTTAATCCCAGGCGCTATTTTACAGAAATAGTGAGCCATAAACACGAAAGGACAAACAAAGATGGATAAGTTAAAAAAATTGTTTGTGTTGGTGCTGATTGTCGGGGTTTTATCGCTTAGCCTGACGGGCTGCAAAGACAAGAGTGAACATCCTACCGGGGAACATCCGGCCAGTGAACATCCATCTGGGGAACACCCGTCCGCGGAAGATATAAAGGAGGCTGCCGAGGAAGCTGCAGAGAAAACTGCCGATGAGCATCCAACCGGGGAGCATCCAAGATAGTGACACGCTCTTTACTGCGTCATACAGTTAAAGTAAGAAAGGAGCGCATTATGAGCTGGCAAAAGGCCATAATAGTAGCGGTACAGGGTTGCATTCTACTTGCGGGTTGCAATACATCGTCGGACGCCGAGCAAGCCTCGTCCGATACTACAGCTAACGTGGTGACAAAGGACATACAGGATGGTATCGAAAAGCACATCGAAGAGCAGACTCGCTTGGGTGAAGGATATTTCAGGATTCCCTTCGAGGGCAAAGAGCTGAAGCTTAAGCTCGTCCGAGTCCATACCGAGTACCTGGCGAATCTGGGTCCACGCCGCCATTTCGCCTGCGTGGATTTGGCGAGTATCGACGGAGATGTTTACGATGTGGATTTTTTCCTTGCCGGCGATCCGGGCGCGATGACCGTTACGGAAACCACAGTACATAAGTGTAACGGCCAACCCTTTTATGTGTGGGAGCAAAAGCGCGACAAGACGTGGCGCCGCGAGCCGGCCAAAGACGCACCGCCGGAACTGCTTGGGGTGATTACCGGCAATGACGAGTTCGAGTTTATATACCGCACGAAGCTGCCTGAGATGAAAGAAACCGCCCAGATGTGGCTTCCTATGCCGATGACAGACTCATTCCAGACGGTCAAGGTAAAGAGCATCAAAGCACCCGGCCAGCAGCAAATTTTGCAAGACGGGGAATATGGAAACAAGGTGCTTTTCCTGACGCTCGGGCCGCAGGACAGCGGAAAAACGGTTGAATTGAGATATAATGTACAGCGTCTTGAGAAAGGCGTTTATGAGGAAAAAATGCCGGATGTCGGACAATATCTTAATCCGGAGCGCCTTGTACCCGACAACGAGACATTTCGAAGTATTGCCGAGAAGGTCGTCGAAGGCAAGAAGGGAGACCTTGTGCGCGCACGTGCCCTTTACGACCATGTCATAGACCGAATGCGCTACATGAAGTACGGTTCGGGCTGGGGAAAAGGCGATGCCGTTTATGCTTGTGACGCACGTACGGGTAATTGCACAGACTTTCATTCATACTTCATCGCTCTTTCCAGGGCTGTCGGTATTCCGGCCCGATTCGCCATTGGTGCATCGATCCCTTCGGCGAGGAATGATGGCGGGATAGACGGCTATCATTGCTGGGCGGAGTTTTATACCGAGGGCAGGTGGTGGCCCGTTGACATCAGTGAGGGTGATAAGTGTTCGGCCCTGTCTACCTATTTCTTCGGCCACCATCCAGCAAACCGCATCGAACTAAGTCGTGGCCGCGACCTTGTGCTTGAGCCGGGCCCGTCGTCGGGTCCGATCAATTTCCTTGCCTACCCGGTTTTGGAGATCGTCGGCAAGCCTGTACA
>JGI10211J34971_10003933_pt1 | contig 11836 bp, 15 predicted proteins | sample Etolagsediment_FD_34971 | JGI IMG/M metagenome (IMG submission 34971)
ATAGGTTCTATCCAATCCCATTCTTTATCCCAGTCTTTTGGGGTAGGTATAGCTAATCTTTTAAGATAAGATACAGTTTCTTTAAAAAAATAACCTAGTAAAAACCCAATTATAAAATCCATAAGCAGGATTATATCACAAAAGTTTTAAGGTGTAACTAATTCCCAAGCAGTAGTTACTTCGTTCCATGCATAATGCGAATTAGCTGCTATTTGTTCTTCGGTTAATTCAGGCATTGGAGTAGGGGCTTCCCATGTCCAACTTGTTTCATTTAATACCCAACTAGGATATGTTTGTGGTGAAATGAACACATCATTAGAACTGTCATAGGTATAACCTATACCTGCATAATTACCTCTAAATGCAGTGCCACCATCAAGATGTTCATTTGCATTTGTATTATAAGAAGTTCTTTTACAAGCATCTTGGTCAGGTCTTTTTGTTAAATAATATTCTTCCCAATTTGCAAAACCATCAGGTGCTGTTTCAGTTTCATCTTTTCCTGGGATTACTTCTGTTACTAAATTGTCTTTTATAAATGCATAATGCGCCATATTTATTTCCTATCTACCATGTAATTGTATCTGTACCTGCAGTAAATTGTATTATTGTATCAGAACCATCTGTTGATGTCGAAGATGTAAGTCCTGCACCTATTGTAGGAGTGCCACTTGCTGTAGGAAATCTTAATATTACTATACCTGAAGCACCTGTAGTTGCACCTGAACCACCTCTATCAGCACCACCGCCACCTGAACCAGTGTTAACAGTAGGGTTTACTCCTGACCTACCACCACCACCTGAACCTGCGTTACCATTAGAAGTAGCATATCCATTAGAACCTCCACCTCCACCACCTGCTCTAGTGACTGCAGAACCTGTGATAGATGAACTCATGCCATTACCACCATGACCACCATCTTGATATCTTGTAGTACCTGCACTGGAAGCACCGCCACCTCCACCACCACCAGGACCAACTGATGGAGTAAATGAACCATTAGAACCTGCACCATTACTACCTTGATTAGCAGTTCCTGCACCTCCTGCTTGGTTTAGGTTATAACCACCTGCACCACCACCTGAACCACCATCACCACCAATGTTTAATGGACCTGCACCACCACCACCGCCTCTACCACCACCAACAGTAGTGATATCAGTAATGTCAGAACCTGCAAATGAACTGGTAGAACCTTGTGATGTACCACCACCACCTGCACCAACAGTGACTGTATATGCAACACCTTTACCTAAAGTTAGTTTGCTTTCAACAGTAGAGTTTGCACCTGATATGCTGCCTGTGCCATAAGAAGTTCTATAACCACCTGCACCTCCTGCACCTCCACCGCCATCATTAGATGCAGCACCGCTTCCGCCACCGCCTCCTGCGATAACTAAATAAGCTACATCTTCAACTATTTGTAGTTTATATTGATTTGAATTTAGTAAGTCTGTTACATCATTTACTTCAAATATACCTGTATTTGCACTAGAACTTTGTGTAGGACTAGCACCTATATAGCCATATTCGTTAGATTTATCTACCATAATCTATTCTACCACTTCTTCCCATAGCCAAGTTGTTTGATTAAGTTCAAATGTTTTACCTTCTATAACTGGTTGAGGTGCAATAAAAACATCATTAACTTCAAATATACCTGTATTAGAACCTCTAGCTTGTGTAGGACTTGAAGGAACATATCCATATTCATTACTTTTACTCATAATTCAGTTTCACTATCTATTAAATCCCAATTAACTGTTTCTTCGTTCCAACTATAATAATTATATTCTGCTTTTTGTTGCTCTGTTAATTCAGGCATAGGTATAGGTGGTTTCCAAGTCCAAGTTGTTTCATCTAATACCCAACTTTTATAAACTTTTGTTGGTATAAAAACATCATTAGTTTCATCATAAGTATATCCTATACCTGCATAATTTCCTCTAAAAGGAGTTCCTCCATCAGTATGTGTGTTACCTACTGTATTGTAAGAAGTTCTTTTACAAGCATCTTGGTCAGGTCTTTTTGTTAAGTAATATGCTTCCCAATCAACAAAACCATCAGGTGCTGTTTCATTTTCATCTTTTCCTACGATTACTTCTGTTACTATATTGTCTTTAATAAATGCGTAATGTGCCATAATTTCCTAACTAAAACTAATTGTATCTGTTCCTTCTGTAAATGTAGTAACTTTATAATCTCCATCAGTTGCTGTTGATGATGTTAAACCTACACCTACAGTAACTGTTCTAGTATTTGGGTATCTTAAAATAACAACACCACTTCCACCATTGTAAGCAGAGGAACTTCTTTGTCCTCCACCGCCACCACCGGTATTTGCAGTACCTGCACTTGAACGACCTGTACCGCCTCCACCTGAACCACCAGCACCACCACTAGCGTAAGCACCACCACCACCGCCACCAGCTCTTGTTACTGATGAACCTGTAATAGAAGAAGATAAACCTGCACCACCTGCACCACCATTACTATCGGTTGCGTTTACACCATTAGCACTTGCACCGCCACCGCCACCAGCTGCGGAACAAGCACTTGCCCCACCATTTTTACCTTGACTAGCAGTACCACTACCGCCACTACCACCATTAGCACCGCCACCGGAACCCGAGCCACCGGCAAAACCGCTTTGATTATCTCTTGCACCTTTACCACCACCAGTAGATGTTATTGTTGAAAATACTGAAGAACTACCATTACCACCATTACTAGCACCTCCACCTGCACCTGAACCACCTGCACCAACTGTAAGTGTATAAGATGTTCCGGGTGTTATTGTTATTGGTGTTTCAGTTGATGAATTACCTCCTGAAGTTTCACTAGCGTATGAATTTCTATAACCACCTGCACCGCCACCTGAGCCACCTTCACGACAAGGTTCTTCAGAACCTGAACCACCACCACCGCCACCTGCAATAACTAAATATTCTAAATCAAATAATTGTAATTTATATTTACCTTTATTTAATAATTCAACAACATCATTAACGCCAAATACGCCAGTATTGGCGGAACTAGATTGTGTAGGTTTAGCACCTGTGTAGCCATACTTTGCCATAGGTACTCCTTATTATGAAATTTCTAAAACTGATATAAACGCTTCTAAATCGCCTGATGCAGCACCACCTGTGAGTTCTATATCATCTCCTGCTTCAAGAACTAACTTAGATGTACCTGCTAATTCAAGTGAGCTATCTGCAGGAACTGTCATTGTGTGAGCAATTTCAGCAGTAGTAGCTGCGCTACTGTCATTAATTTCAGCAGTAATTGTGTCATCTGCAGCACCATCAACATTAGTTATTCTTAAAGTAATAACTATTGCTGTAGTTGCAGCAGGACAAGTATATATTGACTGTGCTGAATTAGTTACATCAAGGTTAGCGTTCTTAAATGTTTCTGCCATTTATTTTATCTCCATATATTTCTATACTCCCATCACTATAGCACGAGCTTGTGTACTTGTCGTGTTAGTAACAGAAAGTGCTTCCATTATTTCCCTAAATGCTAGTGATATTGCACCAGTATCGGGTAATAAATCTATATCTTCATCTAATGGTAAATTACCAATAGTGTCTATTCCTAGACTTCCACCTTCTTTAAGCATTAATAATATACCCATAATTATCCTAACGCTATGATAAGACCAATACTAGCTTTAGTATCTACATAGGCTTTGACACTTTCTGATGAAGGTACTGTAGTTGGACTAGCTGTTGCAAAAGTATCATCATCTAATACTGCAGTACCACTAACACCTGTATTTAGTACTGGGCTTGTTAATGTTTTATTTGTTAAAGTTAAAGTTCCTGATGTAAGTTGGTCATGTAAATCTTCAAACATTTCTCCCACAACTGCCATACGAACTGTTGTTCCATCAGCGTGTGATATATCAGGAGAATGTCTACCTTCTACATCTCTAGTTACAGTTGACATTGTTACACCTGAAGATGCAGTAACTAAGATTACTTCTTTATTTGTTGCACTATCAGGGTCTATAACTAAATAAAAAGGTGCGGATATTTCTGAAGCTCCATCCGATGTAGGTGCTGTAGATAATGTAATAGAAGTATCAGATGCACCAACATTACCATCTAATGTAGTTTCAAAAAAGTTACTGTAATTAATTTGTTGAGCTACCATTTATCTCCTTGTTTAAACAATGATACCATAATATTTTAACCACCAAATCTCATTCTACCTAATGTTTCCAAACCAAGTGTATACAAACTTGATACAGGTTGAACTACTGGTTGTCTTGTACCTCTCACTGTTATTATTGCATAGTGGGTTACAGAACCTCTTTCAGCATTAACTTGTACTGGGTAACTTATTCTTTCTACAACACCTCTAATAACCTCATTAGGGTCATAGAGTTCTAATGTTACAGCATCTCCTTCTAATTTTCTTAACTCACTGTATAAAGTATCACCTAAATTTTTAACTTTAATAGGTTTTCTTCCTGGTCTTTCTACTCTATCAGATATATTTATAGGTACTTGTGCTACTACCAATTCAGGTCTAGCTAATGCACGAAACTGTAGTGATTTAACAAATGGTGTATTAACACCATCTGATGAATTTAAAATTAATTTACCAATAATATATCTTGATACAGGTGATATCTGTATTTCTGTATCTCCTATGCCTGTAGTTTGTTTTAAAGCTAATTGGTAATTAGCACTATCAGGATTATCTAAATCTTCAAAGTTATTTGAAAATCTAAGTTCTACATTTGTGTTAGCAGACAATTCCTTAGTAGATATTTCTGCACCAACAAATTGTTTACTCTCTGCAGTAAAAAAATCTGCAGCAGAAGTTATAAGATATCCAGTTGTTTCATAAGTAGATGTTTCTTTATACACATCAGAACTTGCTACAGATATAATAAACTTTCCATTACCTTGGGTAATACCTTTTACTAAACCATTACCACTTGTTTGTAAATCTCTAGCAAATCCTGCAGTAGGTAAATAATATCTCCATAGGTTAGTTTCATTAGTTCCTTCATTGACACCCATGTAAATACTATCTCTTGATACAAACATTGCATGAGGTGTAGTATCAATACCATCTACAATAAATTCTTTTATTAATTGTCTATTAGCTAAAACATATAAGTCATCAGCAACAACTAAATCTGCACGATAAAATCTTCCAACTGATACAGTCTCTTCTTTAGTTCCTAAAAATACAATACCTTCAGATGCTGCCATAGAATGTATTTGTTCAAATGGTAACTCTGATTGGCCTTTTAAAGTTAATGTACCATCAACATCTTTAAGTGAATACACATGATGATTAGTACTACCTGCAAGCACTACTGCACCTGCATCTATAACTGATGTAAATTCGTGTGTAGGTTCTAAAGTTACAATAGCATCTCCTACTGCAAAATCAGATGCCCAACTGTCTGCAAATGGGTCGCCTTCCCATAGGTATTCTGCATCTCCATCATTAGCTGTAACTACTAATCTATCTTTTACAAACCAAACACCTGTAAATATTCCACCAGTAAAACCTGTATTGTGTACTGCCCAACCATGACCACCTGGTTCATAGTGTGCAAACTGTGTATTAGTTGTACCTGCAGTTCCAGTGGTAAGATAAATTGTATTTCCAAATGTAGCAATACCTGTAATATCATACAGTATTCCTGTAGAAGTCATTAAATCCCAATTTTCACCATCATCTGTACTTTCATAAACAGATGAACCATCAACTACATAAATGTTTCCATTCGTAGTCCTAACCATATAATTGTTGTCAGAACTAAAACTTGTCTCTGCACCTTTTACATCTTTGTCTGCAGTTGTGTGTAGCAAGTGTACATTGTAAGAAGTTTCATCATCCCCATGGAATACATCAATACCTTTACTATCCCAAAATCTATTTATATCATTTGGATTACCATTAGTTCTATGTGCTGTATCTAATCCTTGACCACCACTAAAATTATTTCTTGAAAAAATACGACCTAAGTTAGATGTAAAATCTTCAGGGTTTTGTTTAACATTAATTTGTCCATCAGTAACATCTGATGATTGAATTGTCATTTCTCTACCAGGACCAACAGCAGACCTAAGTAGCAATGTATCTATTCTTAAATCATACCCATATCTTTTAGGGTTAGTAATAATATTAGTTGTAGGTACTCTAGGCACTTGGATACACCACGCTGTTTAAACTGACAGGTTCAGGGTATCTAGCTCTTAAATCTTTTCTTGCTTGATTAATGAGTACTTGTTGATATTGAAGTAATGAATTTCTTATATTACTAGATGAGTTAACTGGGTAGTTACTAATCTGCATTTGTTCTGTAATATATTCTGCTGTATAAGTAGGTATGTCTTTACCTGATATCATTTGAGCTGCAACACCTGCCATAATAATAGGTTCATATTCAGTCTCTAAACCTATATCAGAAAGTGTAGATGCTTCATTTGTTACCTCACCAAATTTTTTCTTGAATGTGCAATGAACATTTACACCATTAGTAACACCTGTAAACTGTACGACTTTACCTGATGCAGTTACAGAAGTAGGTACATCTATGAGTTCCATAGCCACTCCTCTAAACTGCACTGAAGTTTCACTACCATCTGCAAGTGTTTGATATTGTGATACTGCTGCTAAAGGTGCAACAATTCTATTATCATCATCACCAGTTAATGCTACATATCCTGTAGCACTGGCTATTGTTTGTGTCTCTACTGCATAAAGAGTAGGATATAAATTTTCTATTTGGTCTTTGACTGCATTAAAAACATTTATTCTTGGAAACGCAGGAGCAATTTTTACTATATCTCCAGTGGTATGAGCAGTAGCAGTAGTTCCTCTAGCACCTCTTGTTACAGTTATTGTATTTGTTACAGTGTTTAGTGCTGTTGCATACATTAATTCCTGGCCAATCTCTATGATTGCACCTGCATCTAATGCATCTTCTTCTTCTACAGAAAATAAATTGCCATCATAAACAATAGATGTATCGCTATCTGTAATATCAGAAGTTATATAAGAGTAACTAACAATGTCTTCCATTGGTTCAAGATACTCTCTATAAACCCTATCAACTAGGTTTCCTATAGTTGTACTCATGTTACTTCCTTATGCTGAATGAAATACTAACTGAATAACTCTGTCTGCAACTTCTGCTGTACCTGATACAACTTTAATTGCACCAACTCCTGCCCATCCTGATGGGTCAACTCTAACCTGGCTATCAGCAGTAACTGTATAAGTTACATCAGTACCATCAGTTTCTTTTAATGCTTTAAAAGTTCCTCCAGTGTTTGTTGATGCGACTTGGAATGTTACAGCAGTGCCTGTCATAGCTGCAGGAAATATAATTCCTGATAATAATAAACCATCTGTATCTACTGCAGTTGATACTGTTGTATTTTCAGATATATCTATTGTTACAGCTTTTGTCTTAAATAAATTCTTACCTGCTACTGGCATTTATTCTCCTAAATCTTATTTTTATATTCTAACAGAAGAAAAGGTGGGAGGTGGAATTCCCACCTAATCTTCAAATATTTATCTTTAGCTTACGCCATTGATAACTGCGTGATATTCGGCAGGTCCTTTATCAAGACCAATTTCCATATAAACACGCTTTGATACTGCGGCTGCATCATCATTATCTGTATCTTCTACGAAGACACCACCTTTACCTGGGATGTTTAAGAAACAAACATCTAAGTAAGAAAGGTCCAAAATGAATGCTTGGTCAGCAGGAACGAATTCGTTAACTGCTAGTCCAATGTTTCCAAATGGAGTAATGATACTGTCAATATTGACACCTGCAATGTTTCTATCTCTAGGCAATACTGCCATTTGGTTAGAACCACTCTTAACAAGGTTTTGGTTCAAGTCTAAGATTGAACCTGGTCTTGCGAAAAGTACAGGGTTTTGCATTGGAGCTCCTGCATCATACATTAATTTTAATGTTTCTGCGAGTGCATCAAAGTCAAGACCTTGTGCATCTCCTGTTCCATTTCCTGCTGTATCGTGGGCGTATGCTGATGAACCATTTCCTGATGCTACCCATTCTGCGATGCCTCTCATCTCTCTTGGGTTACCATCTGTTCCATCATTGAATGTAGCATTAAAGAATTCCCACTCAACTTCTCTTGCGATTTTGCTAAGTAGTTCTTCTAATTGAAATGCCATTTCATCTTGCACTGGGTTAGAACCTTCAAATGCTGCTGTTCCAGTTCCCATAGCTTGTGAGTTCAAATATCCTGTAGATGCCAAAGCGGAGTAGGTAAGTTTAATACCTTGGTTCCAAATTTGAACACAGTCTATTGCAGAACTTCTGCTTCTACCAAAATAAGCAGGTTGTCCACCTTCAGCAACAGTTGTATATCCTGATACTGTAGGTGTATCTACTTTTTGGGTTTGGAAAACTGGAGAATTAAGAAGTTTACCACCTGTTAAACCACCAACCATTGATAGTAAAGGTGTTCTTCTAGCACCAACTTTGAATAGTTCGCCAGTAAAATTGTTAATTTCAGATACTGAAATTGGGTCTGGTGAGCCTATAGCTGCCATTATTTTCTCCTAAATTTCTTGGTTTAGGAGGCTTATTCTCCTAAACGCTACTTGTCTTCTAGCTCATTGAGAGCTTTTAATTTTGTAGCAATACTGTCTCTAACACGACCAGTTTGTTGAGCTTCAGCTATTTGGTCTTTTACACTTTGGTTGGCATTTACAGCTTGTGCTTGACTTGCAAGATTGTCTAATCTTTCCTGTCCTGCGTTTACTGTCTCACGAAAACTGTCTTGCTGCCCAAATACTTCTTCTCCAAATTCTTCGGCTACAAATGCTTTAAGTGCATCTGCTGCCAAATCGCCTTCGTACATTTGGTCGGCTGCTTTACCTATTCCTTTAGTCCTATCTAAACCTATTTGTTTAAACAAGTTATCTCGTTCTGCGATTTGATACTGTGCAAGTTCATCTCTAAGAGCTTTATTCTCTTCTCGAATAGCTTTCCAGTTCTTATCTTCAGAACCAGTTTCCTGGACTTCAGTTTCGTTAGTTACTTCTTCAGACATGTATTGTCTCCTATTCCTATAAATAATATTTTTGCAAGTGCCATTTATGTCATGCACTGGGACTACTACATATTATTTATTTTCCATGTCTTGTATGTAGGCATCAAGACAGTTCTCGTATCAAAGGTCTAGTTTAACCACCCGCACCTTAGTAGAGTGTCAAATTTATTATATCATAATTTATTTAAATGCAAGCTGTTTAAACAAGTAGTTATTGTGCTTCTAATCCTACTACTGCACCTTCTCTTGTTGTAGCGGCACCTGCTTGTATAGAACTTTCAGACACTGCTTGTGCTTGTGTTCTTCTTATTAATGATAATTCTTGTGGAGATAGTCCTGCTAATCCTGTAGCTATATCTTCCTCTGTTATATCTATTCCTCTAGCTGAACCTACTCTCATTAAACCTGATAGTTCTTCAGTCCTAGAAAATACTGATGCTGCATCTCTTTGTGAAATATCAGCCTCTACAAACTTTTCTGCTGTAGTTAATCCTATTGTTGTACCTGCAATCTCTGCTTCAGCAAGTATTTGTGATGTAAGTATTTGATTTTCCAATACAGCTTGTGATATATCAGGGCTAATAAACATAGCAAACAAAGCTGTNTCATCTAATCCATAACCATATTGTTCATTAAANACTTCTAATACTTGGTCTTTATTATTAATTAATTGCTCATAACCAAACTGTAATCTAGCNGAAAACTCTTCTATGTTTACATCTCCACCAATAGCTTCTACTATTTCATCAGCAAATATATCAGGATTTAAATTGTAATTTCTAAGTTGGTCCTTCATACTATCTTTAAGTTCTAAGTACTGTACTTCTGTCATTCTTAATGAACCATCTTCTCTTGCAATACCAGGGAAAGCTCTAGCGAATGCATCGCTACCTCTAACTGTAGCTAAGGCTATATCAATACTTCCTGTTTCAGTCCATTTCATAATTAAATCATCAAGTATGTTTGAAGGAAAGTATGGATACAAAGCGGCTGCATCTGTTTTAGTAGGAGTATATACTTGTGTCTCCTCTTCAAATACAGGCTCTTTCTCTTCCTCTTTACTACCATAAATATTTGAACCTTCAAATGTTTTAAGAAAATCTTGTATTATACCTAATGCTTTGGTTTCTGCATTTGCTAACTCTTGTTCAGCCGCACTAAAAGTTGGAACTCCAGTAGTAGCAGCTACTACTTTTTCTACATTTTTGTTTCCTACCATATCTTTAGCATCTTGAATATCTGTATAACCTCTAGCTTGTGCAGCTCTTGGGTCAGCAAAAAATTCTATTTCACCTGTGTTTGGATTTTTACCTACTGTAACCATTATTAAAATACTCCTGAATATGCTTGTGGTACTCTTGATGCTAAATCATCTAAGAATTGATTTTTAATTCCTGGGCTATCAAAAAATTTTTCTCTCACTTGTTTATCAAATTCCATATAATCTCCATTAGATTTAATTATTAAATCATTTATTGTATCTTTTTGGCTTGGTGTTAGCTCTACAATTTGATTTCCTGTAACGCCATTGATAAGTCTTGATGCTCTGTTTGAGTAGTATCCATTCCAGGTAGCATAGTTAGAACCTTTAAACATAGGATATAAAGTATCGTGTTGCATTTGTAATTCATTTTTAACACCTTCTACATCTCCTGCTCTTACTCTTGCGGCAAGTTTATAAAATGCTCCTGTTTGCTTCATAGCTTCGTATGCAGGAACTCCTAGAATATCTACAATATATCCTTTAGCAGTTGATTGACCTGTATTGACACCAGTAAATTTACCTATAAATGGTTGTAATACTTCAGGCAGTAAGTCTTTACCGCCTAATAAATCTAAATAAGTTTCATCATCAATGTAATCTAAGAGAGTATCTACTTCTTCTGCATCTATTTGAAATGTAGTTACTGCTGTTGCTAATGCTTCAGCTAATTCATTAATTGGTCCTTGCATATTCCTAGATATAATACCTTCTCTGATGTTGACAATGTTTGTAGAAATATCTTTTTTAATTCCATCAGGGTCAGAATAATATTTAACCATAAACTTTCTTTCATTTTCAGTGGAGTTTTTATACCAGGTTGTACCTGATAAATCATCTACTGATACAGGTACTCCAGTTAAACTAGCTGCTAAAAATGCTGCTTGCACATCTCTATCTAGTAACCACTTCATACCATTCTCTTGTGCTTGTGCTTGAAATTTATTTTCAACTGCATCAAAGACACCTCTGTATGGTTCAGGTTCATCTGCACCTTGTAGTATTTCACTTACTAATAAATCTTCATGTCCTCTGTATGCATAACCATATTTAGATGCAAATTCTGTTGCATCTAATGATGTTGGTACTACACCTTCTGATAAAAAATTAGGATTATCTACTTTTGCGAGTATTGGAAAATCTCCTAGCTCTTCATCAGTGTCTAAATATACTGCATAGATAACACCATCTATTTCTATAATATCTTCAGGTTGAAATGCAAATTGATTGGTAAGCATTATTCTTTGTCCTTTCCAATAATTCTTTTGCCCACATCTGTAAGCGATGGTGCATCTTTACTTGTTTCTAAACCTTCTTCAATGTTTTCTTTAACCATCTTACCAAACTCTACAGGTCCTTTAACAGCACTTTCTAACAATTCGCCTGTTCCTTTTATAACACTTTCACCTACAGCAGTCATTAATTTTAACAATTTATAATAATTTTGTCCTGGTTGGTAATCTCTTATTCTTTGTGTAACTGGTCCAACTGGAGCAT
>JGI10211J34971_10003934_pt1 | contig 11831 bp, 8 predicted proteins | sample Etolagsediment_FD_34971 | JGI IMG/M metagenome (IMG submission 34971)
TGAATTAAACAACAAGCCAACCACTGTGGCAGGTTATGGAATCACAGACGCATTTGATGGCAACTACAACAGTTTATCCAACCAACCAAGCATTCCAACAGATGTCAGTCAACTGGCAGATTTAACTAATATATTGTTCGATGGCGACTACAACAGTTTATCCAACAAACCAACACTTCCAACAGCATACACAGATTCAGATGTGGACGCACATCTTAACCAAGGCACAGCAGGTAACAACGAGGTGTTGAGTTGGACTGGAGCAGATTATGCCTGGGTAGCCCAATCAAGTGGCGGAATCACTGATGTGGTGTCAGACACAACTCCACAACTGGGTGGTGATTTGGATCTCAATTCTAACAATATCACAGGAACAGGAAATATCAACATCACAGGCACACTTGCTTTAGGTGGAAACAGTATAAGTGGTGTAGACAATATAGCGGCTGGCACACTGAACAATCACGCAATTCCAGGTGGTTCGGCTGGCACACTGGCATTAACATCAGATATTCCTGCAGATGTCGGCGACTTGACTGACACAGGTAATCTATTAAGTATTAGTTCGGCTGACAGCCTAATCAACAACGATGATATCAACATCACCATCAACAATGATGACAGCAGTTCATACACTTGGAACTTTGGTCAGACTGGGGATTTAATCGCACCAGGTGATATCAAGACTGGATTGCTGAACACAGGTGGTAGATTTGTACAGGATTGTGCGGATGGCACTACCAGTATGCGTTGGATCAATGTGGCAGAAGGTTCTTCCACCACGCAGATACTTCGTGTATACACAGGCGAGACCGGGGATGAGCGTATTGAACGAGCACAGTTATTATTGAACTGGTCCGGCGACAACGACGAATATTCGGGATTTACCATCAAGTCATTTGACCACAGTGATCCAGGAAATATAACACAGCACAACTGGGTATTCCAAGGTGATGGTAAATTAACAGCACCTGGTACCATCACAGCCACTGCCATACAGACTGACTCCATAACCAATGGTGATGGAGGAGGTATACTCAACATCAATGGAGATGTAGATTTCACAGCAGGCGCAACAGTGGATTTTGCCAATGCCACAATCAGCAATTTCAGTCATACCAACAGCGGTGGTGTCGCTTATCAGTATGGATATTCGGCTCACGATGCTGTGAGCACAGCAGGCAGTGATTTTGTGATAGATTCAACCACAGTGACCATGGCAATGACTGCCACCACAAACGGAGAAGGAGCAAGAATAGACATCAGCGGTATTACCACCAATGCCAGTGCCGGCACAGGATTGATATACATTCAACGCAGAGTGAATGCAGGCAGTTGGACAGTGTGGAACAGTTTTGTGGTTGCGGGTGCAGGTGATCACTTCAGTCACAGTTTTGTAGATTTTTACAACACAGGAGGCTCAACGTTTGATGTGGCTCCTGATGATGTAGTAGAATATAAATTGACCAACGGCACCGACAACACAGACTATGGCAACAATGTGTCTGGAGCAGTAGATTTTGAACTGTTCTTTGGATTTCAATTCACAGCAACTGAAATACCATTGAACTACACGTTAACACAACCGTAAGATGAAAGGTTTATAGGAGTTAAATATTGATATGGCAAACAGAATACCACTTGTAGTAGATACCAGCGACGGTAATAAGATCAAAGAATTACCCATCAACGATAATCTTGATTTGACCAATTCCAATCTGGTTGGTGTAAATGCCATATCTACACAGAGCATCACCATCAACAGTCAGCCATTCACACTGCAATACAGCGAATTACAAAATACACCCACAATACCTTCTGATATTTCTGAACTCACAGACAACACAGGGTTATTGGGACAAGGTGGCGGTGGTGGCACCACTATAATTTCAGGTGGTGGCGGATTGATATTAACCGCAGATGATTCTGTGGCAAGAACCATACTGCCAGGCAACACACTAAAGATTCAAGGTGCAGGTGATGTGACCACAACACTCACAGAAGAAAACGGCACAGATGTATTGACCATCACCCACAATGTACAAGCAGGTGGTGGACCAGACACCAACACCACTTACACACTGACAGGTGAAGATGGTGATGATGCGAACAGCAAAAAATTAAGATTGAGAGACAGTGATGGTGCCATACAAGACATCACATTGGTGGCAGGATCAAATGTAGGCATCACAAGAAATTCAAATTCATTAACCTTTACCAGTACGGATACTGATACAACCTACGGCATATCAAGTGCTCAGGATGGCGATTCAAACATAGTTTTAAGATTACAGAGTTCAGTGGGTGCCACAGATGATGTTAAAATCATACCAGGCACAAACATATCAGTCACAAGAACAGATGAAAATTCAATCACCATCAACAACACACAAACTGTGCCAAGTGCATTTGGTGTGGTTCGAGTGGGCGTCACAGATGTGTTGGCAGACACCAACAGTGACACACTGACGCTGATCGCAGGACAAGGTATTGTGTTGACACCAAATGCTGGTAACGACACCATTCAGATTGACAGTTCTGTTCAAGAACAAAATTTATTTGCTACTGTTGGCTCTGATTCAGGATCTGCCACAGCAGGATCTACCACTGACACTTTAAACGTGGTGGGTGGATCAGCCATAGCAACTTCTATTTCAGGCAACACTTTGACCATCAACTACACAGGTAATGTGGGTGGTGAATCCAACAACTTCGAAGTGGTGGCAATTGGAACTCCAAGTTCCAATGTTGAATTGATAGCAGATGATCCCAACGATACACTTTACATTGGTGGAGGAACAGGCATCACTGTGAGTGCAACTGGAACTGGAACAGGTCCAGGTGGAGCAGTTGACCAAGTTATTATCACCAACAATGCTCCAAATGTGGATCAAAATATTTTTTACAATGTGGCAGATGATTCAGATGCAACAATCACAGCATCTTCTGTCACAGATACTTTAAAAATTATCGGCGGCACTGACATTTCAACCAATGTTGTTGCTGGTGAATTACAGATTTCCTACACAGGTGCCAACAACAATTTCAACGTGGCAGACAACTATGCCTACAAAACTTTTGCCATAACACCATCAGGTGGATCAACCACAGCCAGTTCCAATGTGGACACACTAAACTTCCAAGCAGGCACAGGCATCACAATGACTGCTTCCAATGATTTGATCACTGTGACCAACTCTGCTCCCAATGTGGATCAAAATATATTTCAGAATGTGTTGGCAGGTGGTGTAACAATCACAGCAGACACCACCACAGACACATTATCATTTGCCGCTGGTACAGGCATAACCATCACAGGAGATGCCACAGGTGATCAAGTCACCATCACAAACAGTTCACCAAATGTTGATCAAAACATATTTGCTTCAGTGGTATATGGTGTTAATTCAATCACTCCTGCAAGTTCAAGTCAAGCACTGACATTGTTGAGTGGTGGTGGAATAGATTTTAATTTAAACAATACCAATAAATCACTTACATTTACCAACACATCACCAAATGTGGATCAAAATATCTTTAACACTGTGAGAGTTTCAGGACAACCAGATGTGACCACAGCATCCACAAATGGTGTGTTAACATTCGTGGCAGGCACCGATGTTTCATTAACCACAAACAATACTTCTAAAACTGTTACAATTAATTCTACAGCAGGCTCACAAAATTTATTTGAAACAGTGGCGGCAGACATAGGCAGTGCCACAGCATCAAGTGCCACAGATACATTTACAATCAATGGTGACCCTTTATCTGGAATACAAACGGCAATCGTTGGAAACGTGTTAACAATCTCAAATACAAGTCCACCTGCACCAGATCAAAATTTATTTGAAACTGTTAATACAGATTCAGGCTCTGTTACAGCGGCAGGTGTAGTGGACGAACTGTACATCTTAGGTGGTACAGGTATCAGCACATCTACCAACGTGTCGGGTCATGTGATAATCACAGCCACAAGTGGTGCTGGTAGTCAGAACTTATGGGCAACCATTACAGGTGATTCTGGATTTACCACAGCAAACACAACCACAGACAATTTGACCATTGCTGGTGGTACAGGTATCACAACAGCAGTGACAGGTGACACATTAACAATAAGTTCAGATATAGGCACAAGAGGCACAGTGGCAGGCACAACAAGTTCTATTGCCAACAACACATCTTCTAATTTAGATATCACTGGACACAAAGGTTACTTCTTGTACAAGATTCAAACATCGGCGGCGGCATGGGTAAGATTATATTCAAGTGCTTCTGCTAGAACATCAGATGCAGGAAGAAGTGAAACAACTGATCCTACTCCAGGCTCAGGAGTGATAGCAGAAGCAATCACAACAGGTGCACAAACAGTATTGGTGACACCTTTTGCAGGTGGTTTCAATGATGAAAATCCGGTAACAAATACTATTCCTTGTGCTGTAACTAATAAAAGTGGATCGACACAAACTATCACAGTAACATTGACAGTAGTACCAACAGAGGTATAATATGTCAGACACTCTTAAAGAGTATGTAGTAACACTTCAACGTTTTGAAGATTTAGATGCTTTCTATAATGATATGGAAACTCCTGGCGGAGACCTTTATATTCCCAACAGATCAGTAGATGTTCAACAGAGAAGAAACATAAGCAGAAACACTCACTATATGCTTAATGATGCAGAAGCAGAAACTTTACGAAATGATCCAAGAGTTCTAGCAGTAGAACAACCACCTTCAGCATTAGGTATACAAAAAATTGCACATTGGGAACAAACTTCCGATTTTGAAAAAGATGATAGCATATTCGGAAATTTTAATAACACTGATAAAAATTGGGGATTATTAAGAGTAACAGAAGGATCTAATCTAGCCAATTGGGGAACTAACGGTTCATTTACACAAACCAATCAAACAGTAAAAACAACAAGCAGTGGCAAAAATGTTGACGTGGTGATGGTTGATTCACATATTAAAACTGATCACCCTGAATTTGCAGTTAATTCAGACGGAACAGGAGGATCAAGAGTGCAACAATTTAATTGGTTGAGTTTAAATTCTCAACTGGGAATCAATGCAGGATCAAGCAACTATGATTATTCTGATATAAGTAGCAACCATGGCACACACACAACAGGCACAGTGGCAGGCAATACTCAAGGTTGGGCAAGAGATGCCAACATTTATTATATGGAATTTAGTTACACAGGAACATTCACTCCAGGTAATTGGGAACTTTACCTTTATGATTACATCAGAGAGTGGCACAAAACAAAAGCAGTTAATCCTGTAACAGGTAGAAGAAATCCTACTGTGTGTAATAATAGTTGGGGGTACAGTTACGGTAATATTCCTCTTTCAGGTATTAACGGTCATACCTACAGAGGAACATTTACTGATATTTCAGGTCAAACAGATGCAACCAAAAAAACATCACTGGAAGCAAATGGTGTGCCGGTTCCCGCCGGTACATACCTATTTCGTATGCCGGCAGTATCGGCGGGAGTCGATGCTGATGTGGTAGACGCCATTGCAGACGGAGTAATAATGGTAGGCTCTGCTGGTAACAGTTTTTGGCCTTGTGTAAAAAATGCCAATGCAAATTATAACAATAGTATAAGATATGGTGCAACTGATTATGTTCACTCACAAGGATCAAGTCCTGGAAGAGTAATGATATGTGTCGGCAATGCTGGCACAAAAACTCAACAATATAAAGATACAAGCAGTAATTATGGAGACAGAGTCGACATCTGGGCGCCTGGAGAAAACATTATTTCTGCAGTTTATAACGGTCCCGGAGATGAAACACCTACTCCTTACACTAATACATTGACCGATACAAGGGACAGTAATTATTATATCGCATCTATATCAGGAACAAGTATGAGTGGTCCACAAGTCGCAGGTGTATTGGCTTGTAGAGCAGAACAAGATCCTAACATGACTCATGCCGAAGCATTAGATTATTTGATTGATAATGCAACATCAGGAGACATAGGCAGTACTGGATCCAATTATGGAGACAGTGAATGGTTAGGTGATGGATCAATTAATGATCAAAACAAATATTTGAGATACATTTATCATCGACCATTAAACGGAACAGCATTTCCACGCCCAGATCATAAAAAAAGACCAGTATCAGGGTCGGTATATCCAAGAAATAAGGTTAGACATAAAGGATAAATATTGTTATGGCAATCAGCACAATCAACATAGGAACACTGGCAAACGACGGCACAGGTGACGACCTAAGAGAAGCGTTCATCAAGGTCAATAACAACTTCACCGAACTGGATGCTCGTCAGGCAGAAAATACCACAGCCACAAACAGACTGGCAGATGATGGTACCACCAAAGGTGTGTTTGCTGAAAAGGTCGCTGACAATCTAGTATTCAAAAATTTAAAAGCAGGTCCTAACGTTTCATTAAGTGCTGACAACAATCAGATCACAATCACTTCATCAGGCATAGTGAGCATACTGTTCACCACAGATCAAGGTTCTTTGAATCCAATTGGTTCACAAGGGCAGGTACAGGTGAGAGGCACAAATGGTGCTGTCACTTCGGGTGCTGGTTCTGTGATCACTGTAGACTCTGCACTGGCAAATGAATCCAATCCTACACTGGCGGCAACGTTAGACGCAGATGGCAATAATTTTATAAATGTGGGCACCATCACAGGTAACAATTTTAATGGTTTAGTTAAAGGTGTCGACATTGACGACTTAGACAGTCTAGTTGGTTTTGACTTTGGTGGCATACAGAATCCTGTCAACAACATGATACAGTGGTTGGAAAGTTTCAATCCTGTAAACATGGGCACTATTACAGCGCCTGCGGCGACTGGCATTGACTTCGGCTCTATCTAAGCATTCTACATCACGATAAATATCTATATCATGCATGATTTATGGACAGTTCAAACCGGTTACAATTTAGGCACTTATGAAGAAAAAGTACCTGTAACTATAAATTTACCTATAGCAGGTGCGGATTCAATCACTAATATAGCCGGCACAATTCCCCCAGGATTACGATTGGATGGCGAAACATTGAAAGGCACACCTTTTCAAGTCAGCAGAAGCACACAGTTTGAATTTTGTTTACGAGCAACACATCAATCACGCATTCAAGATAGAACTTTCCTAATTAATGTTCAAGGAGCAGATGCTCCCAACTGGGTAACTCCGGCAGGCACTCTTGATATAGGAGAAAACGATCAACTTTTTATTTTAGACAGTTCATATGTGGATTACCAATTGGAAGCCATTGATGCTGATTTAAGTGCCAACACCACTTTAGAATATTACATACCAGAGGGTGGTGGAGAATTACCGCCAGGACTCACATTGAGCAGTTCAGGAAAAATTTCAGGCGTGGTGGATCCTATTTTAGCGTTGGACATTTTAAGTAGCACAGGATATTATGATTCTAATGATTATGCTTCTGCTCCATTTGACTTTGGTTTAGTAGGATCTATTGCCAATAGAAGTTTTTATTTTGATGTGCAGGAATTTTCTGATTTATACAATTCACAAGTGAGCACCAGAACACAAAGAAAATTGAACCGCTATTATCAATTCACTGTGAATGTAACAGATGGTGATTCCACAGCACAAAGAACTTTTAAAATTTTTGTTGTTGGAGATGATTTCTTAAGAGCAGACAACACCATCATGCAGGTGGGTACAGGCATATTCACATCGGATGGCACATTCTTACGTACACCACAATGGTTAACTCCTGCGGATTTAGGATACAAGAGAGCCAACAATTATGTCACAATATTTTTAGAACTGTATGATCCAAACACTGTGCCGGGACGTGTGAGTTATATTCAAGAAAGATTGAATGATGATAATTCTATATCCACACTGCCACCAGGCATGACGTTGGATCCTAACACAGGTGAAATAGCAGGCAGGGTTCCTTATCAACCAGCCATCACCAAAGAATACAAATTCACAATCAGTGCTGTTAGAGCCAACATAGGTAGCGATCTAGTGACTGTGGTTATTACTCCATACGAAGATCAACCACAAGGTGGCGACAAACTTAAAATTCAAAAATTACCTGTGGGAACTGATGATGGTTTAGATGACGCTGATAGTTTGATCAATCAAAAAATTATTATCAATGATCAAGAATACACAGTTTTACGAGTTGATATAAGCAATCAACAATTTGATGTGCTAACACTGAATAGAAATTTAGTTGCTAACGATTTATTGGTTTACACTGGTCCTGTTTATGATGCAAATGATTATAAAAATGGAATTCAGACTGAAATAGTGAGAGCCAATAATGAAATATTTGTTTACAATAGAATATCAAAAGACAAATACAAAGGCAGAACACTGCGTATAGGCAGTAACGAATACATAATCGAAGATATTCAATCTTTATTATCAGAAGGTGAACCAGCTCAACAAGGAATAGCCAATGCCACAGCAATGGAAAAACTTGTTTTAAATATTCCATTGGTAGACAGTTTTGTAAACGAACAAAATATCAGTATAGCGGCATTTGAAAATGTAGTTTTTAGCAAAAACTTTTTATTAAACAGCACAGACACCGAACCAAAAGCCACAAAAACGTTCACTGTAAAAGTTTTAGGAGAAGTAGACAGCACAATTTCATGGCAAACAGCATCCAACCTTGGCACACTAAAGGCAAATTTAACCAGTCACTTGAGACTTAATGCTGAAAGCACAGTTTCAGATGCTAGAATGAAATATTTGTTGATGAGTGGAACTTTACCTCCAGGATTAAGTTTAACTCTGGATGGTGAAATTGTGGGCAATGTAAGATTGTACAGCGAAGATTCACAGCCAGGCATAACATCTTTTGACAATAACGAATTGACACTGGATGGTGGCACAACCACTGTGGATGAGAGTTACACATTCACTGTAAGAGCCCAGGATAGATTTGGTTTCAGTTCTGTTGAAAGAACTTTTTCACTTTTAATTGATACCAATGTCACAAAGACATTCACAAATTTATACGCACAACCATTTTTGAAAACCAGTCAACGCAGTTACTTTAAAGATTTTATCAGTAACCCAAACATATTTGGCATAGATAAAATTTATAGACCCACTGATCCAGACTTTGGATTACAAAAAACAATGAAAATGTTGGTATACGCAGGCATTGAAAAGAAAGTGGTTGGTCATTATGTCACAGCAGTTTCCAGCAATCACAAGAGATCAAGATTTAATTTTGGTGAAATAAAAACAGCAGTGGCAAAATATCCTGGCACAAACAACATTGCCTATGAAGTGGTTTATGCTGAAGTGATAGATTCAAGAGATGCTCAGCAAGGATCCACAAGAAAAAGTTTAAACATCAGACCGCAAAACAAAATCAAAGTCAATCAAACACAATTAGAAGTGACAGATGATTCAACCAAATTAAATGTGGGAGGATCTGCCTACACTATTTTTGCTCAAAGTGGCACCTTACTGAGTACGTCAGCAGTGGGAACCAGTCTTGAAATTTTTGCGAGAACAGGAAGATTATTAGTGGACGTGCCTAGAGGTGAATTGTTTATAGACATGCAGTCTGGCCCGGACCTTTTGATTGGCAGTGTGGAACAGGTCAATGGTGATCCATTTAGATTCAGACCAAAAAATAATGTGATCAAAGTGGACAGCACTCTGTTAAAAGCCAGCATGAGCGATGATGAACTGAGATACATCAGCAACATATCAAACATGAGAGACAACATCAAAGCATTGGGAGAATCAGAAGGCGGAATGTTGCCATTATGGATGAAGACCGCACAAGGAGAGAGTGTATCGGCTATTGGATATACCACAGCAGTGCCTTTGTGTTATTGTAAACCAGGCACCAGTGAAAGTGTTGCTTTGGCAGTGAAAAATAGTGGATTTGATATCAAAAATGTCAATTTTGAAATTGACAGATATGTTATATCAGGAACAGAAGGCAACAGTGCGGATCAATACGTACTCTTTCCTAACTATCAATACAATGTATAACAATAAATAAAAGTAGGACATATAAAAATGAGTGATATAGATTCAACAAGCATAGACGCAACTTACCCAGTGGCTGGACAAGATAACAACAGTCAAGGGTTCAGAGATAATTTTAACATCATCAAAAACAATTTTGCCACAGCAAAATCGGAAATCACAACCCTTGAAAGCAACACAGCAAAAACCAACGCCAATAACAATTTTGCTGGCAATGAATTGAGTGGAGCATTGTTCAAAGGAAACTTTGTGAAGAGTCATGATGCTGGAACTGTGAGTAACAATATCAACATCAGTTTAACAAATGGTAATTTTCAAAGAATAGTGATTGGTTCCAATGTTACTCTAACTTTGGATGATTGGAGTCAACAAAACAATGCACTTGAAAGCATTGTGGTTCAGTTGACCAAAGCAGGTGGAGACAGAACTGTGACATGGGCGACTAATGGAGGATCTATCAAAACAGATTCAAATTTTCCTGCTCCATTTACAATTGACAGCACAACAGATCCTAAGGTTGTAGAATTTTATACATTTGATAAAGGAGTAACTGTGTTTGGCAGATATATTGGTCAATTCAGTTAATATGCTATGTTCCACCCATTGGGTAAAGATTTAAAAGATATTCCAACTCCAGAACTGGAAAAGAAACTTACAGAACTGCGTACCAAATATTTAAGAGCAACCAATCCAGAAATACGCAACCAAATCAATTTTTTTATCATGGACTACTCGGACGAACTCAAAATGCGTTGGCACAAAGAACAACAGGAATTGAATAAGAATTCTGGTAGTGACATTGACGACTTGATCAATGTGGATTAGTCTTGACTTTTTGAATTAAATCACATATAATTACTGTATGAAATTGGACACACTGGGTTTGCCTAAGTACGATGTAGATGATTGTATGGATCTTATATACAAAGGTAAACTGGATACACTGTTCAAAGTGTATGTGGAGAAGAACACAGAAACTGAACAGTTTAATCAATCTATCAAAGAAACAGGTGATGGACAACAATTGAAATTCTATGAGCCACTGGACATTGACATCAAAGACTTTGATGCACTGCTTCAATCAGAATGGTTCATGCCCAACAGTTACAAACAATTTGATGTGGAAAAATACATAATGAATGTGTGTCCCGAATCAGATGAAGCAAAACAAAGAGTTCAAGAAGAATTGAGCAAGTTCAAAGAATTAGGATATCTGAATCTACTGAAATTTTTACATTTTTTGGTAACATTCATGAGGGAAAACAAAATGGTATGGGGAGTAGGCAGAGGCAGTTCGGTAGCCAGTTATGTGCTGTATCTACTGGGCATACACAAAATTGATTCGATCCAGTATCGACTAGACTGGAAGGAATTCATTAGATAAATACACATATAATAGGAGAATAAAATATGGCAGTAAAACAAACAGGCAAAAAGGTTTACAAAACCATGCAGGGTAAAACCGTGGACATGGATCTTTTGAGAAAACGTAATGAATTAACTCCAGCAGTTGGCAATGCCAAAGTGAATGCTAGAGGAGATGAATTAGGTCCAGGTGGCAAAATCATCAAGAAAAGAGAAGATGTTTTGGCAGATTATTACAGAGATAATCCTGGCACTGTTGCTCACAGAGAAAAAACCACAGCACCTGTTGTTGAAGAACCTGTGAAAGAATCTTCAGTTGAACAAACTGATGAGGAATGGGTTGAAGACGCAGAAGGCAATTTTGTAAAAAAAGAACAGTAATCAATGGCCTCATTCAGTATTTACGAAGGAACTCTTACACCAATTGGCAATAGAGTTTTGGTTACNGATATGGAATTC
>JGI10211J34971_10003936_pt1 | contig 11827 bp, 12 predicted proteins | sample Etolagsediment_FD_34971 | JGI IMG/M metagenome (IMG submission 34971)
GATTCTACTGCATAAAACCGTTTATGCTCTCTTATTGTTGAATACATTTTAATATAAGCATCTTTTGAAACTCCAAAAAGTACAACTTCTGTATCATTTTGCTTTAATTTATAATTTCCCTTTAAATAAGAAAAAATAACTTTTTTAATTTCATACCATTCATCAGGATTTGATGATGGTTTAATTTCATAATAGTATGAGTCTTTATCTACTAATCCAGTTTCTTCTAACCCTCCATCTGCATTGTTTCCTATCTCATTTAGGGTTTGCTCCGTACCATCTTTCATAAAAAAAGCAAACAATAAACCAAACGGACCAAATAGAAAACCAACAAAAAACCAACCTACAACACTTCTACCTCTGCTTGATGCAATAAGTGCTGCAAAAATACCAAAAAATAACCATACTAAAATATAAACCACAGTTCCACCTCTTATTTTTACATAATATTGTTATATAGTATTTTATACTGATAAACTTTGCTAAACATAAAATATATTTTCTACTAAAGAGTAAAAGTGCTGTTTTTGGTTTGATTTTAGAATAGAATAGTTTAGGTTTGTTTAAGGTGTTGAGGTTTGATTCCGATTGATTTATAAAACTTCTTTGCTTTTGCATCTGTATATAGTTCATAGATAAAGTCGGGGTGTTGCGTTTTCTTTGTCTCTTGGATTAATGCGTCGATTACTAAATCTTTATCTTTTACTAATATTTCGCCTCTTAAAATCTTCATAGCAACAGAACAGAGGTCTACACTATAACAAAGTATATCCACACTGCTATAATATTTACTCTTTATCGGCTTTGATTCTCTCTCTAATGTATTAAGCTCTTCTAGCTCTCTGAGTGTTGCTAAAGTATTAAGTCTCATTGAGTTTTAACTCCAGCATCTCATCATCTCCTAAAATATCTTTTTTGATTACATTCGCATCTGTTTTAATATTTCGCTCCATACTTTCAATTTGAGATAATAAGTAGCTAAACAAATTTAATTTCATATTTACTTCCATATCCAACAATTACTTTTTCGACATAATTTTTCATTTTTTCAACTGACTTATATGCATCAAGTGCACTGGTGTGAGTAGGAGCATTGTCTATCACAACAATAGTATCTTTCGTGAGTGTTTCAACGAACAGGTTAAAGACTTCAATCACGACATCTGTATCAAATCTATCGTAAGTTGTCGATGCAAAAAGCTTTGAGTTGTTTATATCTAGAAATCCTAAAACATTAAGTTTTTTGGACATCTTTGATGGAATGCTAAGTGTCTTACCTATTTCACTCCATGCATATGGAAGATTTGGAGAGAGATTAAAGCCACTTTCGTCAAAGTAGTAAATATCCATAACCCCTTGTTTAGCAAAGAATTCTAGTGTCTGAAGATTTTCTTTCTTGTCCGCATACAGTGTACTATCTGGCTTTTTTGCTGGATCTCTTCTGATCCTTTTGTAGCTTAGATTGAGTGCTTTTTTAAAAACCTTTTGAATGTTTCATAACTCATTTCTATACCTATCTCTTCAACTGTAAGTGCAAATGCCTTCTTAGGTTGATGTGGATAGAGTTCTATATTTTGCTGGATGACTTTTAAGTGTTCATTTGTATTTAACAGTCTCTTTCTTCCTCTTCCATTACTGCATTTTAAACTTGCAATGCCCTCACTTTTAAAATCTTTAAACCACTGAAAGACTGTCCGTTGGGTAACTCCAAAAACATCTGCTATCTCTTGGCTTTTTTTCCCATCATTTGATAATAAAATACCTTGTGCTCTCATTCGTTCTTGTGCACTTTTCCCATTCTTCTTAATCTGTTTAAGTGCTTCTAATGTTTTCGCTTCTGTAATTTTCATATAAATCAATAGCATTTAGTAGTCCACATTATGAAATTTAATTTGTGCTACTACTTACTACACTTTACTTATTGGCAACCAGAGCCAGAGATACAAGTTCAAAAAGAGATAGAATTCCCATTATCATTACAGACTTTAAATCAAGTAGAGGCTTGAAGTATGCAGTCGCATACTTTGAAGAAAAGAATAAGCTTATAAGCCGAAGAGTTTTACTTGACTAGTCTTGTATACTTACTTTAACAGTTCCAAGACCTGTTTCTATTGGATAACCAGCTTTTGCCCAGCCTTTGAGTCCATCTTGTAAGTTTGTTGCATTTTTATAGCCTAGCCGTCTAAGAGTTTGTGCAGCTAAAGCTCTACGGCTTCCACCAAGGCAGTAAGTGATTATGAGTGTATTTTCATTTTTTCCCTCAGTATTTTGCTATTTATTAAAAAGTATAGAGCCTAGCCTTACCATATTAGAGCCACACTCTATGGCAAGTTCAAAATCTCCACTCATTCCCATAGAACATATAGTGGCATTTGGTAGTGTTTTGTATATCTCATAAGTAGTGTCAAAACTCTTTTTTATGAGGGCTTTGTCCTCAGAGTGTGCACCAATGCTCATAACACCTTTGAGGTTTATGTTTGGACACTCTGCGTTTATTTTTTCATATGCCGCTTCTGCATCTTCGGGCATAAAGCCATGCTTAGACTCTTCATACGCTGAGTTTATCTGTATCAAACAATCAAGCTTCATATCTTTAGTCTCTAGTTTCTTTTGAAGCTCCTCTGCCAACTCTAGTGAGTCTAAGGCATGAAAGAGAGTTGGACCTATGTCAAGGAGATTGTTGATTTTGTTTTTTTGAAGATTTCCTATGAAGTGCCACTCTAGTGGAAGCTCATAAAGAGTGTGAGATTTTTCTTTTAAGTCTTGGACTTTGTTCTCCCCAAATGCACGTTGGCCAATACTATAGAGTCTCGCTATCTCATGACTACTTGAGTATTTGCTTACAGCAATTATTTTTACTATATGGTGTCCACTTACTTTTAGTCTTGCGGTCTCAACCCGTCTTATTACATCGTCTATATATATTTTGTATTCTATTTCAGTCATTTAAAGTTTTCCTATTTATTTGTCTTATTATAGCTAAAGATTTTTTTAACCCTCTAAAGAGTGCATACTGATGATACGTTTGTAGGACTCAAAGAGTAGTTGGTACTCTAGTTTATACTGCAGTACTTTTTTTTGCGTCTGCATAGTCAGCATCTCTCTTTGGTTGAGTAAAAAAAGAGTACTTGAGCCTAACTCATACTTTCGTCTCTCGGCACTCTCAAGAGCAGCAAGCAGTTGACTCTCTTCTTTAGCATTTTGTATGTTTTTACTTACAGTATTGAGAGAGTTTATGATACTTTGTAAGTCTGCTTTGAGTTCAAGCTCTCGTATATCTCTTTTGGTATTTATGAGTTTTATACTCTCTTTTATTTCAGCATTTTTTCCATCATATTCATTTTGTTCTATTGGAAAGCTCATGTTGAGGGCTACTTTAAAACCACTCTGTTCATTTGCATCATAAACGCCGTAAAGACCAAGGTCAACAACTGGATACTTTTTTCTCTCATTACTTTTGTTTTGAAGAAGTAGTTTTTCTATTTCAGTAGAGAGTATCTTAAAATCTCCTCTGCATTTCATAGCTTGTGTTAAAGCCTCTTCTAGATTAAAACTCTCTTGGTTTACCTCTGGGAGTAAAGGGAGATGATACAGAGCATCAAATTTTTCTTTGGAGATGTTCAGGTACTTTAAAAACTCTATAAAGATGTTTTCATAGGCTCTTTGTGTAGCAATGTACTCTTGCTTAAGATGAATAACCTGCTGTTTTGCTTCAAGCAATGCTATCTCTGCAAGGTTTCCTTTTTCTACATTTGCCTTTAAAAACTCTTCGCGTTTTTCAATCTTTTGAAGCATATCTTTTGAAATTTGCAGGAGTGACTTGTTGTATAGGAGAGTGTAGTACTCAGACATTACTCTAAAGTAAAAACTTCGCATTGCCTCTTTGTACTCATACTCGCTGTTTATTAGGTTCATTTGTGTAAGACCTAGCTTTAGTCTTCGCTCATCTATTTGGTTGAGCAGTGAGATAAGAGGGATTTTTGCACCTGCTATAAACTCTCCATTTTTTCCAGTTTTGATGTTGTTGTACTCTTGCGTTCCCTCAGCATAACGGTATCCCGCACTAAAGTCTATTCCTGATTCTGTAGGCTTTACAAGTGAAGCACCATAGTAAGAACCATCTGTGTAAGGATAATCTTTTTCATCATACTTAGCGACTATTTTTGTATCATAAGCACCTTGAACATATGTAAGCTTCTCTTGTGTTATATACTTGTTAGCAAGTGCTGAGTAGACATAAGGGTTCTCTTTTGTTAAGTACTTTTTCATACTCACAAGCGTAAACTCTTCTGTAGCATGGAGTGAGCAAAGAGTAAAAAGTCCAAGAAGAAAAACTCTGTAGAGCATACTCTTATCGCTCCTTAGGATAAATCATCTTGAGTGGCATAGCATTATGGAGTCTCCAGATTTCATACCAGATTTGTACAGTTGAGAGTCGTATCCATGCTGAACCTCGTGTGCCGACTTTGAGTACTTCATCATTTGGCCAAGGCTCTTTAGGGTCTTCAACTATATAAGCATAAAAAGCTCCTACTTCATGAGCGATTGGATCTATCTTGTCTATAACACCACCAAAAGTTCCGTAAGTGATTTTTGGCCAACCAGAGACTTGTAAAGAGGGCCAACCATAAAACTGAATCCTTGTTTTGAGCCCTTTTTTTATAAGTGGCATATCTATAGCTTTTATTTTTACGAGTAGTGTTCTTTGTGTTACTTTAGGTGCAAAGTGAACAAGTGGATCTCCCTGTTTAACATAACGATCTTTGTCGTTTTTTAAAACACGAAGAGGGTACCCATCTTTTGCTGCATAGACATTGGCGTTTGCATTTCTTGAGATATTTATAGAAGCATTTGTCATCTCTTTGTCTAAAGACTTTAGTCGATTCTGCGAAGCAATAATTCGATTTTGCATGGTTTTAATGCTGTTTTCTTCTACTTTTTGAAAGCTATCTCTCTCTTTTTTTTGTATTTCAAGTGCCTTAGACTCTCTTTGTATATTTATACTTGTAGTGTCAAGAAGAGCTGTGAGTTTTACATACTCATTATGAGCTACTTCATAGCTGCGTTTGGACTCTATGCCCTCTTGATAGAGAAGTTTTATACGTTCATAGTTGCTCTTAGTGATACTAAAGTTGTTTTGTACTTCTGTCTCTTTATTTTTGAGTGTACGAAGGGAGTCCTCTATTTGAGCTATTTTTCTCTCATGTATCTCAAGACCAGTTCTAAGATTCGCTTCAAGGTTACTTTTTTGTTGTGCAAGGATTAAGAGTGTGTTTTGTGTATTGTCACGTTCTATCTTTATGTCGTTGCCAATATCCTTGAGCTTTGGTAGATACTCGGAGTCTAAATCTTGCATCTCAAAAAGTAGCTCACCCTCTTTTACAAACTTGTCCTCTTCTATATTGTACTTTTTGATAAAACCAGAGATTGGAGCATGTATCGTGTAGTCGCGTTCACTTGGATTGTAAGCTATAACTCTTCCCTCTGCTTTGGTTGTTTGCTCCCAAGGTAAGAAAAAAAGTACTATAAGCCCAAATATAAGTACTAAGGTGATAGTTTTAGCTCTCTTTACAAATCCAGAGAGTTCTATCTTTTGGAGTGCGCTTTTATGCATGTCCATTTTCTCTATTCTCTTGACTCTCTAAAGATGAGGAGAGTTTTTCTATTTTGTAAAAACCCTCAATCCCATCATAAATATAATCAAGTTGTTTTGCAAATCCATTTAGAGCATATGTCAGTGCTAAGACGATAATCTCAGCTGCAACAAACTCCCCAACCGCTAAACTACCATTTATAACAAGGTATCCTCCAAGCACAAAAAAACCTGTTATGATAACACCCTGAATAAAAAAACTCATAGCAAGTTGTTTTATACGTACACCGTACTGTCTATGACGAGAGTCTACATACTCACTCATCTTCGCTTCAAGTGTCTCAAGCATATCCTCTTTTGTTGATTCCTGTACGGAAATTTTTTGTAAAAAGTGAATGGTGTCATGCTTCGCGTTTGAGCGTTCTATGGCGTAAACAATTCCATTTTTCCCAAAGAGAATGATGAGAAGTAAATTTACAACTATAATAACAGTCGCCCAAAGAAAAAGTTGTGTATTAAAGACAAAAAGAAGTAAAAGTGTCATAAGGGTTTGTACAATTAAACCTGCACCATTAAGTATAAGAATTGGAAAGATTTTTTGTATGGTTGTAATGTCAAAAAAATAGTTCATTAGTCTATCTATGGGGTAGGGTGTTGTTTTATGCTCTTCTTTGAGTTTATAGGCCTTGTTGGCAACTTCATAGCCCTCTGTAACAAAGATTCTTTGTTCAAACTTTTCGATGATATACTCTTGTAGTATTCGCAATATAATAATAAAAACAAAAACCACAGAGATAATACTTCCTAATGTCATAAGTGAAATATAAGAGTGTGCAACAAGAGAATTTATAACAAAAGAGGATGTCAGTGGAATAGTTAGGACAAGTATGCCCTCAAGTAGTGTGTAGTAGAGTATGTAGTAGACACTACGTTTATCAGACCTAAGTGTCTCCATAAATCCGTGAAGGATTTTAGCTTTTACGTCCATCTCTTTTTGTATCCTCTTTTTTCTTGCAATTGTAGCACCGATAAACGAACAGCTAACCTACAAGTCTATTGATATCGTTGTAAAGTCCAAGTCCCATAAGTCCAAAAAGGATGACCCAACCTGCAATGGTAAACTTAACCATAACCGCTTCACTCGCCTCGCGTTTGAAGATAAGCTCATAAAGGTTAAACATAATGTGCCCACCATCAAGAGCAGGAATCGGTAAGAGGTTTAAAACGCCAAGGTTTACACTGATAAGTGCGGCAAAGAAAAGAACACTCATCCAACCACTAGCAGTTGCATCTGAAGTGAGCTTGACTATACTTATAACGCCACCGAGCTCTTTAGCAGGAACTTCGCCAAAAAGAAGTTTTTTTACACCGGTAAAAATCATAGTAGAAGCAAAAATAGTCTGCTCGGTCGCATAACCAAGCGTTTCACTAGCAGAGAGCTCAAGCTTGTGTGTCGCACCTGCTGCACTTATTCCAATCATCTTGCGTTTTACAGTTTCTCCAAACATATTTTGTGCATCTTGAAGTTTTGGAGTTAAAACTTTTTGCTCTAAGTAACCATTTCTCTCTATGATAAGCTCAAGAGTTCCTTCACTCTCAGAGATAATTTCCGCCATCTCTTTCCAAGTAGTAATGCCTACTCCATTTATGGAAGTAATAGTATCGTTTGCATCAAGTCCAGCTTCAAATGCAGGAGAGTTTTTGACCACTGTACCAATAACAGGAGAGAGAACAGCGGGAGAGCCAAGGGCTATGATGAAGTAGAGAAAAAACGCAAGTATAAAGTTAAACGCAGGGCCTGCGATAAGGATAAATATCTTTTGCGAGGGTGTTTTAACATTGTAGCTGTCTGTATCGTAGCTCTTTTTTGTAGGGTCAGAGTCATCTTGACCTTTCATGCGAACATATCCACCAAGAGGGATGGCACTTATGCTCCACTCAGTGTTGTACTTCTTAAAAGTGTAAAAACGCTTTCCAAAACCTATGCTAAATACTTCAACACTTACACCCATCATACGAGCGGCGATGTAATGTCCTAACTCGTGAAAAAAGATAAGTGCACTTAAGACTAAAAGTGATACTAAGATACCCATTATTTTTCATCCTTTAAAATGGCTTTTCTAAAGCCCCATAAATACTCTAAGCCAGAGTAGAGTGTCAGTGCAACGGCAATCCATAAAAGTGCACTCCCAAAAGGCCAATGCATAAGTAAAAAACCTATGGCAATCATCTGTGAAACTGTTTTTACCTTTCCAGCAAAAGAGGCTTTTATGTCAAGTCCCTCAGCTACGGCTACTGTTCTTATGCCGGTGATAAAAAGCTCACGAACAATGATGATATAGATAGCCCAAGCAGAAGCTTCACCGCTTACCATAAGTCCTAAAAATGCAGCGATAGTTATCATCTTATCTGCAAGAGGATCTATGATAGCTCCGAGTTTTGTTTTTTGATTCCACTCACGTGCAATATAACCGTCAAAAAAATCTGTTGCAGAGGCTATAACAAAGATAAGTGTAGCAAAATAGTAAGCCCAGCTGATATGAAAACCAGCTTCAACAAAAACTTGCTCATTTAAGATGATCCAAAAAAGAAGAGGTGCTAAAAGTATGCGAACAAACGCGAGAATATTTGGCAGGTTTAGCAAAAAAAATCCTTCATATATATAATGCCGAGATTCTATCTATTTATTGCTTATTTATCACTCAATTTATGAACCTAAATAACTACAAAGACCAGATACCTGAATTTTCTGTTTTACTTAATCAAGGGCAGTTATACAGTTATGCAGTTTTGCAATATCATAATCTTCAACTATACATAAAAATACTCTATTTTATTGTAACCCTTTTTTGCAATCTAATAGTGATCTTATGATTAAGACATCACTTTTAAGCGCAGGAAAAGTTTGCTTAGTTTCATGTAGTTGTGCTTTAAAAATTCTCTGCCTTGGTTTTTGGAGGGACTTAAAGATCCTGTTCCCCAACACGAGTATATTACAACACTTAAGGAAGCAAATGCCCAAATAAACTGATCTTGTGTCATGTTGAGCAAATCTTGCCGAAGATGCTTGAGGTATTCATTTAAATTGATGCGATAATATAACTCAACTTTATTAAAATAAACATAGCTGGAGTTAATGTAGCAACTAATAGCTCTGTTTACATTGATACTACAGCTTGGTCACCGAGCCATTCGAATCAAGCTGCTGCGTGGAAATCAAATATCTGTCTGCTTCCAAAACATTAAAACTTGCATTGGTATCAGCATTGTATTCAAACACGATAACCTCTTCCCCATTGTTTTTTACAAAAAATCCAATACTATTTTGCTCCAACTTATCTTCGCTGACCTCCACTTCATGGATGTACCCTTTACCAAGGTTGTTCATAGTTATATAATGCATCAGCTGTAACACACCGCTTTGACTGGTTGTAAAATGCTCAAATGTGACAATTCTAGAAGTAGCATCAGCTTTAAAGGTGTACATAGTCGAGAGATTAATGTCAGCAATGGCTCCAGTACGTAAATAATACGCTGCAGATATATTACTATCTAAAATAGAACTCTGAATCATACCGAGGGTTTGATTAACATCGGTAGTGCTAAATTTTGCATTGACTGTGAACATACCACTTAGATAATTCTGAAGATTTGTCGCATTAATATCAGCTAAATCATTGCTGTTGTTTAAATCTGCAATGGTAAGTTCATTGTTAGATCCTGTTAGCTTTGAAAGTGTCGTATTCGGTATGTTGTTAATGTTCGTCAGGGTACTGAAATCGGCACCGGAAATTTTACCATTGGCATCAACCACTTGTGCATTCACCCCGTTCGTGTCAACAAACCGAGTACTATCTATTTCTTGTACACTAATATCTCGCTCACTGTAAATAGAGAGTGGCATTGGGCACATCGTATTATTGAGCTCTGCTCCTTCAAAAGAAAGTCCAGGAGAACCCGCATTTAACCCAGAATAGTAGTGCCATTGCTCTGCTCCAGATGTTGTGTTGACCTCAATGTAGCGACTAGAGTCACCTGGGTAATTGTTGTCATACACATAAATGTGCTTTATACTATCTCCCTCATCACTAATGGCGTACGGTGTAATTGCATGCCCTCCAAGACCTTTGGCATTAAATACTTGAATGGCGGCAATGGGGTTAAAGGTATTAAAACCATTTTCAATAAGAGTAATAACATCTGTTGGTCTAAATGTTGGACATGTGTTGTTTAAATATTCTTTAGCACCTTTTGAGAACTGATTTATATATTGTGATGCAATCATATGATTGACATCATTATAATTAAGCTCCACCGCATTTTGTGCCAATGGATTATAATCAGATATAAATTTTTTGTCATCAAAATAGGCATTTTTTTTCAGCATCATGGATGACATTGCATACCCGTAGCAAAGGCCATTTATTCCTTGGTAGATGGAGTCGTGATTTATTTTTAAAAAATAGCCAAATGGATTGAGTGCGACACAGGTGTCATTGTCAATAAAGCAGACGGATTCTTTTCCAAATCCGTCTGCAATATCCTCTTTGGTAAACAGATCATAGGCATCATCACCCCAGTTTTGAAAACCAAATCCATTGGGTACAGGTAAAAATGACCCACTGCTATAGGTATTGACAGGCAAGGTGCTGGGATTGGTGTCGGTCACATTAAGTCCTATAAACGCAGCGTTACTGAAGTCAGTAAAGTTACCTGCTCTGTGTTGCACAAAACCAATGACATCACCAATCTCCCACAGCATTTCAAATTTGTAGGTTGATGAGGCTTTAAACTCCCCTAAATCGAGCGCTATCTCTAGAGCCGTGTTGCTACTTACGGTATAAGAAGTGTTAACACATGATGAAAGGCTCTGTGTTGATATTTCCATAATCTGTTTGAGGACTAGCTCGCCATCACTACTGGTCGTGATACAATTGATATATCCACCTGCAGTAGACAGTAGATACATCTTTACTGGTGTGTCTGACTCTATCTTATCAGTATTTGGATAGAGTCTAACTTTTAGCATGCTATTTGCATATGTGTCAGTATTTGCATACTTATTGTAATCTTCCCCATAACTGCTTTTTATACCACCATATGGAAAAAAGATTTGACTGCTACTATCGCGACCTTGTGTCGTGATGTTCATCGGATTTACAATACCAAAAAAGGGCATCGTCTCCGTTTCTAGACTGCCTTCAATCGTTTGAGCAGTGATGTTTCCATAAGTGCCGCCTTCTAAAAAACTTTGTGTAGAAGTGGAGCTTTCGCTGTTACTACATCCAGTAAACCAAAAGGTCGCGACGATTGTTAGCACTAAGACTACAAGAGAATTTTTCATTTATGTTTCCTTTTAATGTATACCGCTGATTATAAACAAAAATGAGAAGAAAGTACATAGCATTTCTTGTATATGTTAAGAGAGCAAAATTATAAATACAAAATAATATGTGTATTTGAAGAAATTATTAAAAACTTCTCTTTTTTTAATAAGAAATGTACCTCTGCAACATTTTCTAGAATAGTATAGTTGATTTGTACAATAGTTGTCGGTGTAGTAACATGTTTTAAAGCATTTAGCTCCTGTGTAAACTGAGGTAAAATCTCATTTTTTACTGTGATTAGATTCTTCTTTGTTGATTCATTACCAGCAGTACGACTTTTCCGCTTTCCATCATAATTAAAAGCGATATGCCACTTTCTATGCTTCTATTTGATGGTAAATGTAACACAAAGTAGTGTAACCTACAGCCAGCCACCAGAGCATCCTCATCAGCCTAAAAGAGCATATGCCTTAACACTCAAAGAGATTGATATTAAAATCAGCTAAATCCAATTGAACAACTTTGGAAATTTATGAAATATTATTGGATAGAACTTGATGCATACAAGTCTGTTGAAAAGATGAAAGAATATGTAGAAAAAGTTATTGTTGGATATGGAACTCATTATGAAATTATTTTTGATTAGGTACTTATGTCTATAAAGAATTTTACTTGTTTAAGTTATTCTTTATAGGATGGTTTTTATAAAATAAACGACTTGGCCACTAATCAGCCTCGTCGAACCCTTTTGAATAGCTTGATGACGCACACCCTGTAAAAATGGACGATACACTCATAACACAAGCTAAACTAAAAAGAATAGTTATTGCAACTCTCTTCAAAATGAACTCCTTAATTAATGTAATTAGATTATATTAAAAAAAATCATTTGAATTTTACTTATTAG
>JGI10211J34971_10003937_pt1 | contig 11827 bp, 7 predicted proteins | sample Etolagsediment_FD_34971 | JGI IMG/M metagenome (IMG submission 34971)
GACGCTCTCTCGTATGGCTGCTGCATCGGGAGGTGCGATACGGTCTCTGCCAATGTTCGGCGGGAGCATGTGCAGGCGTTTGGCGGGGGTGCCGTAGTGCTTGACGAAGAGCGCCTGCTGCGTCTCCGAGATCATCAGTATCTCTGTCTTGGAATTCTGTCCGAAAACCGCTTCCTCAAACCGGGAGTACAGCCGATACCGGCCTCCCAGCCGGTACAACGAATTTCGCTGTGTCAGAGCCCGGTCCCGGTAACAGAAATCGGCTGCGTAATACACGTCCAGGCCGGGCATCTTGTTGAACCCGATCACAGCGTCGACCGGCTCAGCAGCCAGGGCCCGCTGCACTGCTCCGGCGAAGCTCCTCGCCTTCGTGTGGTTCCGCCAGCCTCTGACCGGGAGTGTGCGCACGTCGAATCCCGCAGGCACGGGGCCTTCCCACGACATCGTGTATACGCGGATCGCGAACCCGCGCTCCTGACACACCTGCCCGATGCGAATCATGTCCCGCTGCAATCCGCCGTGGGGGAAGTACTTCAGCAGGCAGAAGGCCAACGTCTTCATGTCGTCCCCTCGGCTCCCGCCGGCGCATCCTGCCCGGATGTGTCCCCGCGCCATTCGTGCGCGCACCGCATCACGAATCCACGCCCTCGATACTCACGTCGCCGTCGCCGTCCACTACCTGACCCGCAACCGCCGCGGCAATGCCCGCACGTTCGCAGATGGCGACTGCATCGTTTGCGGCGCCCGCGGGAACCATCCACACCATGCCGATCCCCATGTTGAAAACCCGGTACATCTCGACAGACCCGATCCCGCCTTCTGTCTGGATGAGCTGGAAGATCTCCGGCACGGCCAGCGCACTCGAATCGCACACGATTGCCGTTCCCTCCGGAAGCACACGCGGGATGTTGTCGTAGAGTCCCCCGCCCGTGATGTGAGCCATGCCATGCAGCGGCAACCCGGCAGCCATTGCTTCCCGGACTGCCGGCCAGTAACACGTGTGCGGCTTCAGCAATGCCTCGCCTACAGTCTCTGCGAGTTCCGCGGGGTGTGAGTCGACCGTATAACCGCTCTGCTCGAACAACACGCGCCGGGCCAGGCTGTAACCGTTCGTGTGCAGACCGTTCGATGCAAGTCCGACGACAGCGTATCCCGGCTGGATGCGTTCTCCGGTGATGATCCGGTCACGGTCCACGATTCCCGTGATGCAGCCGACCAGGTCGTAGTCGTTTCCGTACATCCCCGGCATTTCGGCCGTCTCTCCTCCGAGCAACGCCACGCCCTGTGCGGAGCACGCATCCGCCAAGCCGCTGAGTACCTCTTCGTATAGCGGACTTCGCAGTTTCCCGATCCCGATGTAGTCCATGAAATACAGCGGCTCGGCCCCCTGTACCGCAATGTCGTTGATGCAGTGGTTGACGATGTCGAACCCGACGGTGTCGTGCCGGTTCATCATCCCCGCCACCATCAGCTTTGTTCCCACGCCGTCGATGCTCGTGACCATGACCGGCTTGCTGTACCGGCTCAAATCTATCTGGAGCATGCCGCCGAAGCCGCCAATCGGCGCCAGCACTTCGGGCCGGGTAGCCCGGGAGATCTTGCTCTTTACGCGCGACAACAGATCGTGCGCGAGATCGATGTCGACTCCTGCCTGTGCGTACAGATCGCTTCGGCCCTTTGTTTGCTCACTCACAGGGCATTTCTCCTGTTGCGGTCGCCGGTCACGCTGAGATATCAAGGCGTGTAATCTAGTACCGCGCAGGCGGAATACCGGGGACTCGGGATCAGACTTCGGACAGTGGACTTTGCATGCCGGACTGGCGACCGGCGCGCCCAACTGTTCCCCCGCTACACGGCTACTTGTGACGGTGCTTTTTCGTCTTGCCGTGATTGCCGTGCTCCCCGACTGAGTGATGGCCGTGGTTCTTCTCCGAGTGCTTCCCGTTCTTGTCACCCTCCAGACGTTCGAGAGCACCCATCCCCGTACGATGCAGGATGTCGAACTCCTTGCGCGCAATCAGCCCCGTCTCGTGCAGCGTGTCGATGACGAAAGAGAAGTGTTTCTCCGCCTTTAGCTTACGCACGATCGGGTTGCCGAACCACACGCGTTTGACGAACGCGTACTGGTTCTCCTTCGTGGCCGAGTCCCCGAAGAACGTCATGATGCCGTGGTTCCGCTTGTACCAGTCACGGATCATCTTCGTCAACTGGTGCAGGTTCACACAGATCCGCACGTGTCCGTGGTAGACTTGGATGTACTCCGTCTCGGCGTCGTAGACGGCAACATCACGACGGTGCGATCCCGCCAGATGCTCGGGAGCCATCAGAAGCTCCACCGCGCCCTCGCGCACGGATTCCCCGGCCCGGGGGCTCTCAAGGAAAGTCTGGAGTTCAGCCACGGTGTTACATCCCCAACAGAGAAGGAGAACCACAAAACACACACGTAAACTACAAGAAAATTACCCCCGACCTCGCTCTCGTGCAAGCCCAAGAGCGGTTTGCGGAACACTCAATTCTCGTCCCGGTCGCGGAATGCCGCGACTTTCTTGATCAATTTCCTGTCTTCCGTCGTCAACGACGTGTGATTGCGGTAGCGGAGGAGAAACCGCAGCCGCATCGTCCGCGACATGTGCCGCGGTGCCAACCGATCGAGATGCGCCAGGTCCTTGGCGACGTATCGCTCCCGTGCGAGGGGCGGCCAATGTCCCCCACTCGGACAGTCGATGAAGAAAACCTGTGGCACGCCGTCGGGGACGACGAGTATGTTCCGCCACTTTAGGTCTCGGTGAATGAAACCGTCTTCGTGAATGGCACGAACATAGTCCGCGACCGTGTCGACCAACTGCAGCAACCATGTCCTGTTCCTGAACAGCTCGGGATGTGAGCCCGCCAACGACCGCAGATCCGTCGTGTCCGGGACCTCCTCGGTCACGATTGCGCCACGCCGGAATAAGCCGAGAACCCGCTGACTCCCGCATGCCAAGACGCGTGGCACGGGAACGCCCATGCGGTCGAAGTAGGCCAGGTTGCGAGCCTCGCAAACGGGGCGGTTGCGCCCGAGCGCTTTCCGGCGGTGCTTCCCCCGGGCGTGGTAGCGCTTGACGTAGTAGTTGCGGCCCTCGACCGATACCCGTACCGCACAACAGAGGCGTCCGGCAGACACTTGCATGCCGCTCAGTTCGAACACTCTCTCCAGGCTGGCGAATGCCTCGCTCTCGGCTGCGTTCCGCGGCTCCGAACACCATTTCCAGACGGTGCCGGTGATGGCTGTCCACATGCTCATCCCTCGATACGTGCCTCCCTGTCGGCCATACTGCCCGCAGCACATGCCAGCAATTCCAGAATCCCCCGCGAGTCGCAAATCGACACATAGTCGGGCACGCCGCGTCCCTGAAGGAGACTGAGCACGTACGACGCCATGAACTCTTCGGGATCACCGGCAACGGTCGGTAACACCCGCTCCCTGCCTTCCACCGTCACTGTCACTGGTCTACCCCCGTGATCCGGCCGCCACGCCGCGTGTCCGCGCGGCCCGGTTACACACAAGGCCGATGCATGCGCGGCGTCACCGACGTCAATCGTCGCGCTCATCCCTGCGGTGAACACAACGCGCAGGCGGCACGTGTCGGCTCCCCCCACTCTCGCTGTCGCCTCCCGAACGTCTCCCCCCAGCCAGCAGCAGGCGTCCGCCATCGCCGTCAAGTTGTCGTTTGAACATGTCGCCGCGGTCGACAGAGCCGGCGCATCCCCCAACACACCGGAGTCGACAAACTCCTTCATCCGGGCAAGTTCGGGGCGGAATCGGGCGACATGACGGCACATTGCCCGAACCGTGTATCGCTTCACGGACTTGCGAATGCGATCCAGTTCTCGCACAGTTCGCCCCGGGGGAAGAGGCAGCAGCAACAACGCACCCGAACGCATCGTCCTGACGAACAGGTCGGGCACCCGGCCCGGCGCGACGGCGAGCACAACCGCATCGACTGGCTTCCCCGATGCACTCTCAACCTCGTCCACGGCATCTTCACCGATGTGCCGCATGCGGACGTCGTTTGACAACGAGAGGGCTCGAACCAGTCCGTCCGCATCCTCTTCGGCACCGACAACGGCAATGTTCACTGAGGCCGACATTGATGAGCTACCCACTGTTCACTTGAGGCAGAAACGTAACATAGCCTCTGCCCTCCTGCACCAACGGCGCAGACAGCATTGCAGCCGCTATCTTACTCGACCGCGAGTGACTCGACAAACATCACTCATCACGTTTCGCTGTTCACGTATCACGTCCCGGCACCAATGCCTGATTCCGCGACCTACGACCAGTATCCGTTGTCGATCTGCCACGTCATCACCCGCATGATCGTGGGCGGCGCTCAGGAGAACACGCTTCTGTCGTGCCGTGGGTTGATCGAGAAAGGGCACAGCGTAACGCTTGTCACGGGACCGACGACCGGACCGGAGGGGAAGCTCCTGCGGCGAACGCCCGTCGAAGGCTTGGAGGCGGTCGAGATACCGTCGCTCGTGCGGGAACTGCGGCCGGTGACGGACTTCCGCGCCTATCGCGAGCTGATGGACCTCTTCCGCAACCGCACCTTCGACGTTGTCCATACGCACTCGTCCAAAGCCGGCATTGTCGGCCGGTTGGCAGCACGCAAAGCCCGTGTCCCGCTTGTGGTTCACACAGTCCATGGGCAGGCATTTCACCGATATGAGAAATGGTGGCGCAACCGTCTCTACATCGCTGCTGAGCGTATCGCGGCCCGTTACTGCGATCACGTCTTTGCCGTTGCTCAGGCCATGATCGATCAGTGCGTCGACGCGCACGTGGCTCCGCGCGACAAGTATTCGGTTGTCTACAGCGGCATGGACACCGGTGGATTTGTGAACGCGACGCCTGATGCCGCGCTGCGGGAGCAGCTCGGGATTCCCCCCGACGTGCCAGTCGTGGGCAAGATCGCACGCCTGTTCGAGCTGAAGGGACACGACTTCCTGATCGAAGCCGCCAGCCGGGTCGTACCCGAGTTTCCTGATGTGCAGTTCCTGCTTGTCGGCGATGGCGTGCTCCGTCCGGAACTGGAAGCGGAGATCGCACGCCGGGGCCTGACTCGGAACTTCGTATTCGCCGGTCTGGTGTCTCCTGACGAAGTCCCGCGTTACACGGCGCTGATGGACGTGCTGGTCCACCTTTCGCTGCGGGAGGGACTCCCCCGGACCGTGGTACAGGCGCTAGCGGCCGGCGTCCCGGCCATCGGATACGCCCTCGACGGTACGCCGGAAGTCATACGCAACGGCGAGACCGGCTACGTCTGTGCTCCCGAGAGCGTCGACGACGTGGCGGACGCGTTGCGCAAGTTGCTTGCCGACCCCGAGGCACGCCGTCGTATGGGGCGCACGGGGCAGGAGATGGTCATCAAGCAGTTCGACTGGCGCCACATGGCCGACGTGCTGGAGGGCGAGTACTACCGCCTGCTTCTCCGTCATGGCGGCCCGGCTTGGCGTCACGGCCGATGACATGATCCACGGCCGACACCGAGCGGCTCGCACAGTGGGTCGGACGTCCACGGCCGACATCGAGCGGCTCGCACAGTGGGTCGGACGTCCACGGCCGACATCCGGGACTGGCCGACATCCGTCCCGCCGCAGCACACCGGATGCACGGCCACCAGAGCCGTAATCCGAGCCGTTCGCCCGGGGCGAACTCCATGTCGGCCGTGGACGGCCTACCCACTGCTACCTCTCGGGCGACGTCGTGATCTTGACGTCTGTCGGGCCGTCAACGACCGCCGTGTTGGGCAGGCCAAAGTAGGTGCCGTCCGTGCCCTCGTGCCCGGGGATCTCCACCTTTCCGGCAGGGAACGCCTTGCGGTAGACGGTGTCGGCGAATTCCTGGTTCCCGGCGCGCCAGCGTGCCGTGGCTTCCAGCTTCTCCCAAGCGTCGGGCATCTTCAGATCGCCGCGTCTGTCCACGAGCAGGTAGACGGTTACGGGCTTGTCGACCGCAAACGAATAGGCAGGGGAGGGGGCTTTGTTCGAGTGACGGTCAACGACCACACACGGACGTCCGTCGCAGAATTCGGGTAACGAGACGATCTCGTACTGGTCGGCGGTTCGCGTGGTCCCGACCCGGGCGACGCCGACACGCATGCCGGTCAGCGGGTTCGGCTCGGCCGGCGGGGCGGCGAATTTCGGCTTCAGCCTGTCCGCGTAGTCGCCTCTGGCAAACACGATGTCCTGCAGTTCCCGGATGTGCTCCGCGCCTGCTTGTTTCGGTGTCAGATCGTACTGTTTGCACAGATAAGCCGCCGCACCCGCCGCAACGCCGGTCTGTGCCCCCGTCTTCATGAGCCGGGCACTGGCGTGGGCGACGTGCGTCGCGCTGAGACAGCGGCCCGCCATCATCAGGTTGCGGATGTTGCGGGAATACAGGCACCGGAACGGGATGTCGTAGGGACGTTCGCGTTTCTTGTCCGTCACGGCCCACACCTCGGGCGGGATCACAATCTGCCACTCGTAGCTGCCGCCGTGCAGCGTTGTCGGTTCGTGGATGTCGATGTAGAACGAACCGATCGCAACCACGTCGTCGAACTTCGTCTGTTCCTGGATGTCGTTCTGGGTCAGGACGTAGTCGCCCAGCAACCGTCGCGTCTCGCGTTTGCCAGCGATGTAGTTCATCCAGCGCAGTTCGTAGTTGGCGTACTTCTCCAGGTCGCGTCCCTTGGCCGTGGCGAACGAACCGTAGGCCGCCCGGAACAGGTGGTCGCGGATTTCCTCGGCTTCCGTGAGCGTGTTGCGCAGGTGCCCGTACTCCCAGCGCCAGTTGCCGCAAAACGCCGGGTTCCCCCCGGACACCGCCAATGCCCAAGGGACATCCTGCAGGCCGACGGCGTGCTCTGCCACCCCGGCCCCCCACAGAACGGAAGATCCCAGCGTCATCGAGTCGGCTTTCGTCGGTGCGAGGGATTCGTTGTGCTCTTCCCTTGCTTCCCGGCCCATTCGGCAGTCCGCGCCGGCCCAGTAGCCGATCGACCCGTCGCCCGTGCAATCGATGAACACAGGGGCGGCAAACCGTAGTTCGGCGGACGTGCAGATGTTCCTGGCGTCAACGGACAGGACGCGGCCCTGCTCAGTCGCAACCGAGAACGCGTGCCAGCCGAGGTAGAGGGAGATGTTCGGTTCGGCCTCGACCACGGCTCGCCGATGCTCCTCGGCGCGCGTGGCGCCGCTCGGCTCGGACCACCACTGCGGGCTCTGTGTGCGATGGCCGTACTCCCCGTTGATCTCCCGCGTAACGACCGGGCCGTGGGCGGCGCCGGCGCTGTGTACGCGGATATCGGGACTGTTGTTGCCACCCAGAACCGGTCGGTCTTGGACGAACGCTACGGCACATCCCAGCCGGGCAGCCGTGATCGCGGCCGCGCAGCCCGCAAACCCGCCTCCGACGACGACCACGTCGAACTCGCCGGCAGACGCAGGTACGGCGGGCAGGCCCAGCAGCGTCCTCCGCCACGTGGCCATCTCGCGGCCTGGCTCCGAGGGAGGGACCTGGCCTGCGTCGGCGAAGAACAGCGCGTCGCACCGCCCTTCGAAGCCGGTCAGGTCCCGCAAGCGGATCCTGACCGGTCCGGCGGCTACCTCGACCGTGCCGCCGTCCTGCCAGATCCAGCCATTGCCCTCGACGCCGAACGTTGCCGGGAGTTCGTGCCCATCGATCTCCACACAGAACTGACCCGGAGCCCATTCCGGTTCCGGAACCCAGTCCCTGGTCCTCACCCACAGTCGGTAACGACCAGGTGCGGCAAACTCGACAGTGGTCACGGCGTCCGCGACCGGTTTGCCGCGTCCGTGCGCGAGAAGGTACGGAGATCCCATGATGTCCATGAACTGCTGGTCGACGACCCAGCCTCCTTTCTCGGCAAAGCCCTCCGCTTCGACAAGCACGCCGCCACGTCCGGACGGAACGCTGCACAGGAGGAGGACGTAGACGGTCGCCCAGACCGTCGTGCCCCAATTGCGGAGCACGGGATGCATCCCGCGAGCACGGCGCATCGTCGTCGGACGAGATATCGCGGGATTCATCCCGCGCTCCGGGATTGGTCCGAGATCCATGGTTATCGCTCCGTGTTGAGAGGCTCTTCCGGGTAGGGACTGTTGGTGATTGCCAGGCGGTCCAGGCGGGAGAGGGTCTCGCGCGACAGGATCGTCAGCACATGCCTGCCCGGCCTCAGCGTGAACTTGCACGGGCCGTTCTCGCCCCGAGCATTCAGTAGCGTCCAACCCCATGTGTCTTCCGCCAATCGGTATCCCCAGATGCGGGGTTCCTCTCCGTCCATCGAGAACCGGAACGAGTCGTGCAACCCGGAATCCGGGGTCGGCATCATGCATCGGCCAACCACGTAGTAGGTATCCTCCCGGGGCACGTCGAATGCGAACTCCGCACGGCCCTCCTCGGGGTCCTCTGCGTCGGGCGTATCGATATATACGCTCCCGGAGGCGCTTGGGTCGGTAACGCGCCGGAAACTGCCGATCAACGTTGCAGCCTCGGCCTCGAACTCGGCCACGAACGGGGGCGACGGGTAGACCTTGAAGTCAGCCAGCGCCGTGCAGTTCAGTCCCAAGTCCGTACGAAACGTGACGGCCCCGCGGTGCAGGCGGCATTCCGGGTTCTGCTCGCTCATGGTCACGACGACGGTTTGCGGTTTGTCGCTGCACGAACCTTCCGCGGGGCTGCAGGTCAACCACGGCGCGTTGACGTGCGCGCGCCAGCGCGCCCCCGCGCTTGGCGGCACTGTCAACATAATCTCGACGCGTGCATCCCTCGTGCCGGGCCAGTGCGCGAGCGAGGCGTGCGTCGGCGTGGCAGACATGCCTGAGGGGCGAACCGGGAACGCGCCTGTCGTGCTCTTCCCCGATTCCAGCGCGCCCATGTCCGGCGCATCGCCCAGAAAGTCGTCGTTAAGACCGGCCAGACGCACTCCCTGATCGATGCCAGGCGAACCGGGCTTCAGGCGGAAGTCACCCGACTCGGGGGCCTCGAAGACGGGCATGTCGCTCACGGCGTGTTCTTCGCCGCCACACGTAAGGCTGACGCCGCCCCGGCTCGTCAGGTCATAGTCGAAGCTGTTGCGTGAACTCTTCGATACATTGGTCACGTCCGCGTGCCCCGGCCCCGCAAACACGTTGTTGCGAGAGAACGCGATGTAGGCGCCGCGGTCCTTGCCCGAACCGAAACCCACGCTGCGCAGGCCTCCTCCCCGGCCGTAGATCGTGTTGTGCAGGATCGCGTTCATGCCCGGCGACAGTTGGTTGCCCCCCATCTTGAAGGCGGAACCGCCGGACATCCGCTCTTCCCCGAGCCCGGCGATCAGGTTGCGAAACACATACGACGGGCCGCTCCTGTTCGGCGCACAACTTACGCCGCACAACGCCCAGCAGATCCAGTTCTCGTAGAACCGCACATTGATCTGGCCACCGTCCAGTTCCACACCATCGTCGTTGGAAAACACCAGCACGTTTCCGTGGATGTCCGTGTCTCTGTAAGGGCCTCCGGTTACTTCGCCGTTGGAGATGCTCTCGATCGCGTCGTTCCACCAGTGGGCTTCCGACCCGACGATGTCGTTGTTGCGCACCACGTGGTTGCCCCCGGTCCGGTCCAGGAGCACGCCCTCCGGGCCCATCGGGTGGCCGAACTCCCACGAATTGGCCGTGCCGCGCGGGTCGTGGATGTAGTTGTCCTCGATCACGACTTGCGAACTGCCGTTCGCGACCCGGACCCCGGCCTGGAAATTGATGGTCCTTCCGTTCTTGTCCACGTACAGTCCTTTGGGCAGCCCGTCCTTCCGGACACCGGCGTCCCCCCATCCGGCGATGTCACAGCGACGGACCACGATGTGGTTCGATTGCGAAATCCGCACGCAGTCTTTCATCCCGCCGCGCACCGTCAGACGCTCGATGACCACGTACTCGGCGCCTTCGACGAGGATTGCGTGGTCGGCGTCCGCGCCGGCATCGAGGACGGCATCGGCACTCTCCGGCCGGTAGACGATCCACGCATCAGCGGCGCCTTTGTCGCGGATGACCAATGGCTCGGTCGATTCGGGGGGAAGCGTGCGGACATTGCCAACCGGCGTGCCCTCGCGCCATGTCCGAACAGCTGCCGTGGTCTCGGACACCGGCTTTTCCGTGTCGGGGGCGAAGAGGCGGCATCGCACCTCGTACGCCGTGTCGGGAGTCAGGCCGAACAGGCTGCCCCGGTATTCCTGATCGTGCGGGCAATCGAACAAGTCCATCCCGGTTCGCCAGCCTGCTTCGCCTTTGGCGCGATACGACAGCCGGCAGGACATGCCCGGGAGCACTCCGCCATCGTACGGGGTACGGACGCCGATGGACCCGAACGTGGCCGTTGCCTCAGCGCACGTCAGCCGCGCGGGCGGCGCTTTGGTCAGGCTGATATCGGCAAACCACGCCGTCTGCCCAACGGATTCCTTCTTGCGACGCCAGCGACACAGTACCTCCAACTGCTCGGCCGATTCCGTGGCGAAAATGAAGGACACACGTTTCCACGTCGTCCCGCTCCTCTCAGGAAGGACCATGCGCTTACTCTCTTTGCCGCCCTCGTACAGCTTCACTTGCAGATAGCACAGCTGGCTGACCGTGCTTTTCAGTGCGCCCGATAGCATCAACGCGCTGCCTTGCTCCGGAATCGTGATCCGTTGCACAATCTGTCCCTCGCTGCTCCCCGCCGAGGCAACGGTCACACGCAGGCTGTGTGGGCATCCCTCGGGGGCATCTTCCTTGTCTACAGCCACGTGCTGGCCGGTGTCGTAGATCCTCCAGTGCGGCGGCATGTCCTCTGCGAGTCCCGCAAAGTCGCCGTTCTTGAGGAGGCTCTCAACGGGGGCCGCGGCGAGGGACACGTGGATGCTGAGAGCGATGGCTGCGGCCGTGATTCGGTTCATGCGAATGGCGTCCTCCTTTTGCCGGGCGGGTCTCGAACATGTTCCGGGCGCAAGATAGCTCGACTTGTCGTCCGCACCGAACAGTCTCCCGGACACATCAGGGCGGTTTTGCTCTGAGACGTAATGCATGGTGATGAGGCACCTTCTGGCGAGCTGACGCCCCATGGCCAAATGTGACCCGGCGGGAACTCTCCCCCCGGGAACGCCGAGCCCCAGCTCGGCTTCAGAAGAGCTGCCGAGGTGGGCCTCGGCGCTCCCGGGACGGCAGCGGAGCCGCTGAGAATGGAACGGCCTGTGGGCACATCCGCAAACGGCGCTAAATTGCCTTCTTTGATTTTGCTTCTCTTCGCCAACCCACATGTCCCACATGTTTCGCCTCTTCCCGACACTGCTCGTTGTATTCCTGCTCAACGTTGGAGCCCTGGCGGAGCGTGTCGAGCACCGGGAAGTGACGCCGCGTACGACACTCCGCATGATCGCGTTCGCGGAGGAGGCGGAGACCATTGTCAACCCGCTCAGCTGGCCCCAACTCGTGTACGTCATTCCGGACGGCACCTATGTGGAGAAGGGCGCAGTTATCACCGAGTTCGATGCGGAGGGCATCGAGACCGGTCTGGAGGAGCTGCGCCGCGATCGCGAAGTCACCCGGGCGAACCTCGATCGCAAGCTCATCGAGCTTCGGAATCGCGACCTTTCCCTGCGTGACCAGCTTGCGGAACTCCGCGACCGCCTTGCTGTATTGGAGACCCAGTTGATCCGTTACCGTGCGCTTCCCGATGCCGACGACATCGCGATCGCCGAGGGACGCCTCAACGTCGCGGCGCTCGAACTCACTGCCGCCAGGAAGGACTTCGAGAAAGCCAAGGACAGGC
>JGI10211J34971_10003938_pt1 | contig 11825 bp, 9 predicted proteins | sample Etolagsediment_FD_34971 | JGI IMG/M metagenome (IMG submission 34971)
GATGGAACTCGGGNCAGAAGATTCCCCGACCCGCTCCGATACCAGGATATGCGCTTCGGGAGGCGGGCTGGCGTACACAGGGTGTGTGACACTATAGAGGCGCCGGCCGGATTCGAACCGGCGAATGGAGGTTTTGCAGACCTCTCCCTTAACCACTTGGGTACGGCGCCATTATCAAGCGAGTGATACAATACTGATATGAAACCCGTTTGTCAAAGGTTGAGCGCCAAACGGCGGCGGATGGGAAGGCCGATGGACCGATCGATGGCACGGCAACCAGGCGGACTGCGGTGAAGCGGTCTTTCATTCCGGTAGCGTTTGTGTTCGTGACACTCGTACTGGGCGTATCGCTGATATCGCCCGCCTCTTTACCGGCGCTGGAGTGCGATCCGGATTCCATCTCGATTGCCACATGGAACATTCGTATCCTGTCCGACGGAAGCCGTGATGACGGGGAGCTCCGGCAGATTGCGCGGATCCTGGAGCGCTATGACGTGATTGCCGTGCAGGAGTTGCGTGACCCGGAGGTTGTCGCCCGATTACTGCGCATCCTGCCGGACTACGATGCGATTATCTCGGATCCGGTTGGCCGGGGAGTCACGGAGCGGTACGCGGTGTTTTTTCGGAATACGCTCCCCATCACTATCCTCGAAGAGCCGTTCCTCTTCCCCGACCCGGCCGACCAGTTTATTCGTGAACCGTGGGTTGTCTGGATGCGCGCGGGCGAGTTCGACTTTATTCTGGTAACAATTCATGTGATATACGGAGACCGTGTCGCCGACCGTCGCGCGGAGATCAGTCTGCTCGACGATTTGTTGCACGCCGTTGAATCGAGCTTTCCGGAGGAGTCCGACATCCTCCTGCTGGGAGATTTCAACCGTGATGCGACCGACGAGGCGTGGGAGATGGGCAACCGGCGGGCGCTGGTAAACCGGGAACGGAAAACGACGATCACCGACACATCCAGCTTCGACAATATCTGGTTACCGCCGGCAACGATGAGCGAATACGCCGGCGGAGATGGCAGCCCGGGAGTCGTGGAAATCTACCCGTTTGATGAAATCGACTTCGGGAATGACGACCGCGCGGCGAGCCGCGCGGTCAGCGATCACCGCCCGGTTGCGACCTGTTTCCGCGCAGACCGGGACGACGACTGAAGAGGTTCCCTGCCGTCATCCCCGAGGCGCTGAAGCAGGAGAAAGGGACTCGAATTGCTCGACGTACGAAGCAATTTCCGCGACCGCGCCGTCCCAGAACTCGCGCGTCTCGATGTCAAAGCCCGCCGACCGGGTGACCTTTTCGGCTGAATCGCGTCCCGTTTCCCGCAGGAGCTTTCGGTAGAGCTCGGGAAATTGCTCCGGATCTTTCCGATAGAGCGCAAAAAGTCCCATGCCGAAGAGTTGCCCGAACGCGTAGGGAAAGTTGTAGAACGCGAGGTCCACCGTATAGTAGTGGCCTTTTACCGCCCACATGTACGGATGGCGCTCGGTCGGGTGGAGCCCGTCTCCGTAGGTTGATTCCTGGGCGGCGAGCATGAGTTCTTTCAGTTCGCGGGGTGACACTTCGTCGGTCGCGCGGCGCTCCATGAGCCGTGATTCGAACTCGAAGCGCGAGAGTATATCTACCACAACCTGGGCTGCGCCCTGTAAAAAGGGTTCCAGCACCGCCGCTTTTCCCGCCTCCGGGGCCTCGGACAGGCGATGGCTGAAGATGAGCGTTTCAGAAAAGATGCTGGCCGTTTCGGCGAGGGTCATGGGATAGTGGCGCTGTACCGCGGGCAGATCACGCAACAGGCTGCTATGGTAGGCGTGGCCGAGTTCGTGGGTGAGCGTGCTGACACCGTCAAAGGTACCGTCGAAGTTCGAGAGTATCCGGGACTCCGCCGCAACCGGCATATCGATGCAGTACGCGCCGCCGATCTTTCCTTTTTGCGGTTTTGCGTCTATCCACGATGATGAGAACGCGTGGCGGGCAAAATCGCCCAGATCGGGTGAAAAATCGGTGAATTTTTCGGTGATGTACCCACGTGCCCGCTCAAAACTCCATGAGTCGTCGTCTCCGGCAAGGGGGGCAAAGAGGTCGTAGAACGAGAGCACCGGCAACCCCAGCATGGTCGCTTTTGCCTTCATGTAGCGGCGGAACAGCGGCAGGGCGTCGCGCATGGCCCCGATGAGACTCTCGAGGGTCCGGGGCGTTATTCGTGCCTGCCGGGTCGAACGCTCGAGTGTCGATGCCCATCCGCGGCGGGAATTGAGAATATGGGTAAACCCCTTCACGCCGTTGAGTGCGAACGAGAGGGGAACTTCGACACTCTCCCAGGCGCTCAGTTCCAGATCGTACGCTTTTTTCCGTATGGTCCGATCGGCGCTCATAGCCAGATTGCGGAGCTCGACAACGGTTTTCTGTTCTCCGGTCGATTGGTCCCACACGACCGAGAGCTGCGAAGAGACCGAATCGTGCAGGCGTGACCACGCACCGCCCCCCGGACGATTCAGATCGGCCGCGAGTGATTCTTCCGGGCCCGAAAGCTGCCGGGTCTGGAGGAACAGCTCCTCGTTCAGGAACCAGGTATATCCCTGAAGGTCTTCATCGCCGTCGATGATATCCTCCGGATCGGCGTCAAGCCGGGCCAGTGCATCACGGAAGGCTACCTGCATTTCATTCAGCGGAACGGTGAACTCGGTTACGCGATTGAGCGCGGCGCCGGCTTCCTCGTTGGCGGTCTCTACGGAGTAACGGCAATAACAGTATGACTCGAGGTTTTCATAGAGGTCGGCCGCGCGATTGTAGAGCTCCATCGTATCACGCAGCCACGATCCCGGGGAGGTCGCCGCCCGCTCACGGTCTTCGGCGATCGTCCGGAAGTCCGCGATCGTCGCGCTGAGATTCTCCATATCAACACGAAACTCTCTGCTCGAAAATCCGGGGTAAATCGTATCGAGTGACCACCGGGGAAGATCGTCAGATGGTCCAGCCGGCATTTCCGTCGTCCCAGTGCAGGATTTCCTCTTGCGAGAAGAACAGCGCTATCTCCCGGGCGGCGCTCTCCGGGGAGTCCGATGCGTGAATGATGTTCTTGGTCGTTACTCCGGCGTAGTCTCCGCGTATGGTACCCGGTTGAGCCTGCTCGACTTTCGTGGCGCCGGCGAGCAGGCGGATTCGGGAGATCGCCTCTTCGCCCTCGATAACCATCGCAAGAACGGGACCGGAGGTGATATACGAAATCAGGTCACGAAAAAACGGCTTCCCGTCGTGCTCGGCGTAGTGCCTTTGCGCCGTTTCCATGGGAATCGCCATGAGTTTCATCGCGACGAGTTTCAGTCCTTTCCGCTCGAGGCGGGTTATGACCTCTCCAATAATACGGCGCTGCAGGACGCCGGGTTTCAGCATAATAAACGACTTTTCCATAGCGACAGTATGGCCTTTCCGTCAGTGAGGGTTCAAGGCATGCGGCGTTTCACCTTCTCATACCGGTGCAGCGAATAGTCCAGCAGTACGTGATACCGGCGCTGGAGGCACCGAGCTTTGACGCAACGCGTCTTGTCGGCCAGCCTGGCAAGGTCCAGTTCCACGGCAGGGTCCGCGTGGTACGCCGATTTTTCGTACACCCCCCGTGAAGATTGCTTCCGTCCGGCTTTTTCGATTTGACGAAGGAGAGTCCCGGCGACTTCGACGGCCGCCTTTTCTTCGGGAAACGCCCGCTTTTCGGCAAAGGCGCCGGACGGATAGAAGAGGTGAGATCCAACAAAAACAGCGAGAAAGATCGCGACTGGGGCCGTTTTACGGCGGTGTTTTGTATACTCCATACTCTCTAGTGCGCGGAAGTGCGTCCCGTGATTCATTTTGTTCCGAAATTCCGGTATTATTCTGTGCATGACACCGAACGCGGCGCTTCTGACCGATCTGTACGAGTTGACGATGATGCAAGGCTATTTCGAATACGGTATGCATCACCGGGCGGTGTTTGATATGTTTTTCCGGCGTCAGCCGTTTGACGGCGGGTTTTCCGTCTTTGCCGGCCTGGAAGATCTGTTACGAACGCTGGAGAACCTGCGGTTCTATCCGGACGATCTGGAGTACCTGGATTCCCTGGGTCTCTTTGACCGGAACTTTCTCGATTACCTGGCTACGTTCCGATTTACCGGCGACATCTGTTCGATGAGCGAAGGAACCGTCGTTTTTCCTCACGAGCCGCTGTTACGGGTTCACACGACCATTATGGAAGCGCAACTCATCGAGAGTATGCTGTTGAATATCATCAACTTCCAGACGCTGATTGCGACGAAAACTGCACGAATGTACCTCGCCAGCGGCGGCGGTACGATCGCCGAGTTCGGGCTTCGCCGTGCACAGGGGTGGGACGGCGCGCTCAGTGCGAGCCGGGCGGCATTTATCGGCGGCGCTTCCTCTACCAGTAATACGCTCGCCGGCAAACGGTTTCGCATCCCGGTTACCGGAACGATGGCCCACAGCTGGATCATGGCGTTCGAGAACGAGCGCACCGCCTTCGAGCGGTATGCACGGCTCTACCCCGACCGTACGACCTTTTTGATCGATACCTATGACACGCTTGGAAGCGGGATCGACAATGCGATAGCGGTGGGAAAGACCCTTCAGGCACAGGGACATTCAGCCGGTGTCCGCCTGGACAGTGGCGATATCGAGTACTTGAGCAAAGAGGTCCGCAGGCGCCTGGATGCCGCCGGTCTCCCGGAAATGCGCATTGCGGTGAGTAACGAACTCGACGAGAGCATCATTCATCAGCTGGTAAATAACGACAGTCCCATCGATGTCTGGGGGGTCGGGACGCAGCTGGTTACCGGAGGCGGCGATTCATCGTTGACCGGTGTCTACAAGCTCGCCGCGAAAGAAAACGGCGGCGGTGGTTTCACGCCAACGATGAAGGTGAGTGACAACCCGGAAAAATCGACCAATCCCGGTATCAAACAGGTCTACCGATTCTATGACGCCGGCTCGGTACCGATTGCCGACTACATCTCTCTTGACGATGAGGCGGTACAGCCGGGTACCGGGTATACCTTTTATCATCCTGCCGTTGATTACCGGAAATTCCGGCTGGAACGCTATGACCGGTTCGAAGCGTTGCTGAAACCGGTCATGAAAGACGGTAAAATCGTGACGGAACAGCCGGAGCTCGAAACCATCCGGGCGAATACGCTCGGAGAACTGGATCGGCTGGGCGAGACATACAAACGAATCATCAATCCGCACATCTACAAAGTTTCGATCAGCCGCCAGATCAAACAGCTCAAGCAGAGTTTCCTGCGGCAGTATCTGAGCGACGACGAATAATGGCCGTCATGTGAGCGTCGGCACGGCGATCGACACGGGAAACCCGGTTCCCGGTTCCACTGAAATCGTTCCCCGGAGCTGATCGACCAGGCTGTGAACGAGCGTGAGGCCGAGTCCGGATGTTCCCGCGGACGCCTCGATCCGATCGTTCGGTCGGCCGTTATCAGAGATTTCCAGTACGATTGATGGTTCGTCCCGGCGAAACGTAACGGTTATGTGCAGCGCTTCACCGGCCGGCGGATGCGCGTGTTTCAGACAGTTGGTAATAAGCTCATTTGCGATGATACCCAACGGTACAACCTTCTCGATGTGTCCCGAAATCGCTTCGCAGTGCGTGCTGATTTTTGCGGGGTTCGTGTGGATTGCCGCCTGCACGGCGGCCGTTGCCAGACTCTCCATATACGCACCGGCATCGACACGGTCGTATACACCGGATGTGTAGAGTTGCTCGTGAACGAGGTAAATCGAATAGATTTCGCCGCGAATTCGATCGAGCACAGAGCACGCTTCATTGTCGTCGCTTGTCTGGAGACTGATCATGCTCAGAATGAGTTGCAGGTTGTTTTTTACGCGATGGTGCAACTCCTGGAGGAGTAACTCCCGGTCGCGAACCGCGTGCTTGTAGTCGGTAATGTCGATGTTCAGCCCCAGGATTCCGATGATCTGATCGCCGTTTCCGGCCCGATCGTGAATGGGGGCAACCATGTTCCGGAACGTCCGGTTCTCGCCGTCAATGCGGTAGGTTATTTCGCCGCGGACGACTTCGCCGGCGAGCGCCCGCCGGTTTGATTCGCTCCACTGTTCGACGATCGCCGCGTCGTCGGTAACATCTTCCGGGCGGGTCCCTGTTTTGTCACCCCAGAGTTTTCGACTGTACGGGTTCTGGAGGATGGTCCGGTTTTCGGTATCGTTCATCCAGAAATCGAAGGGAAGGCTTTCCAGCGTCGAGTAGAGCTGTGCCGTTCGTTGCCGGAGGAGCCGTTCTGCAATCTTGTGCTGCGTATTGTCCCGGACGATCACGATGAGGGCTGCGGGTCGGGTTTGTGCGATTTTCTGGATCCGGATATCGGATTCCAGAATCCCGCGGTTCCGGACGCGGAATCGCCACGATTGCGCAACGATCTCGGTATGGTCGGATATTTTTTCAGACGCCGTTTTCCATTCAATTGACGACCGGCGTCCGTTTTCCTGTAACTCCGGTGAAATATCGGGAATCGACTTGCCGCGAAAGTCGTTCATCGTATATCCGAACAAAGGTAGAATTGCCGGGTTGGCGTCGACGATCCGGTCGTCTTCCAGAACGAGCAGCGCGTCCGGAGAATTTTCGAAATAGAACGAAGCGATCCGATCGGTATCTATCATTGGAGTTTCAACTTCTTTTTCTATTGTACCACGTTCAAACTTCCTGTTGCATGATATCGTCGGTCGTATGACTCACGAACCCGTTGAAGCGCCAACACTCAAAAGCCTTACTCGAGTTGCCTTGCCGATGATTGCCAGCCAGGCTTCCGAGACGATCATGCTTTTTGTTGACCGGCTGTTTCTCTCCTGGCTCGGAAAGGCGTATATCGCGGCTTCCATGAGCGGCGGACTCTCGGCGTTCGTCTTTTCGTCGTTTTTCGCCGGGATTGTCGGGTATACAAACGCACTTGTCTCCCAGTATTACGGTGCGGGACGAACGCGACGGTGCGTGGAAACGACGTCGCAAGGGCTCTATCTGAGTATCGCGTTTACGCCGGTGCTCTTTGCGCTCATTCCGGTGATCCGCTATTTCTTCTCCGCCGTGGGCCATTCGCCCTCCCAGATTGATCTGGAATACCGCTACTTCCGGATTCTGATGTCCGGCGCGTTTCTGGTGCTCTTCCGGCAAACGCTGGTTGGGTTTTTCCTGGGGATAGGACAGACACGGATTGTCATGGTAGCAAACCTTGCCGGGATGATCATAAACGTGCCACTCAATTATATCCTGATCTTCGGGTTCGCCGGCGTTCCGGCTATGGGAATCGAAGGCGCCGCAATCGGGACAATCCTGGGAAGCGCCACGATCCTGCTGATTCTGGGGACGGCATACATCCGTCACCGGTTTTTCCGTGACACGCCGTTTCGGGAAGCGCTGCGTTTCCGGTTGGATCTGATTCGGCGCCTGGTTCGTTTCGGGTTGCCGGCGGGCGTTGAGCTCTTTCTGAACGTGTTTGCCTTCAACATTTTTGTCCAGCTTATGCACTCGATGGGACCGGACGTCGCGGCCGCGGTAACGATCACCTTCAATTATGATATGGTCGCATTCATCCCGATGATCGGTTTGAGCGTTGCGGTCACTTCGCTGGTAGGACGGCAGATGGGTGCGGAAAACCCCGCCGGCGCGCGACAGGCTACCTATCTGGCACTGAAGGTCGGGTACAGCTACGCGGCGGTGATGATGGTAATCTTTATTGTCGGTGCGCCCACGCTCGTTCGCGTCTTTGCCGGCGGCCTGCACGCTGAGGATGAAGGGCTGCTTTCGCTTTCGACCGCGATGCTGCGGCTCGCGGCGGTCTATACGCTTGCCGATATTACGCAACTGGTCTTTGCCGGGGCGCTTCGCGGAGCCGGTGATACACGATATATAATGACCTTATCGGTTACCCTGCACTGGGCGATGGCCATTGGCGCGGTCCTGATGATCCGGGTGTTTGAGCTTCCGCCGTTGCAGATATGGGGCTTCTTTATTCTCTTTGTCATCACACTGGGAGTCGCGATTGTCCTCCGGTTCATGGGCGGGCGATGGGAATCGATCCGGGTGATAGAAGAGTTGCCGCCCGACGCGGTGGAACCGGAGATCAGCATCGAATCGCGTTGGATGTGATTTTTCTCATCTGTCGTTCCGGGGGAATTCGACGATGCACTCTTTCCCGTCGGACTCCTGTACCCGGAAGGTACCGCCCAGCTGTCTGGTGAGGATGCTGACCAGCAGGAGCCCGAGTGTTTTGGGCGTAGAAAAATTGACGTCCGAAGGAAACGGCGGACCGTAATCGGTGACGGTAAGAACGAACGCGTCCGGCGATCCGGAAAACGTGATGTTCGGGGGGCGTTTTTCTGACCCCCTCGATCCATGCGTCACCGCGTTTGCGACCAACTCGTTTACAATCAAGCCGCACGGCAGCGCCAGCGGTGCCGGCAGGACGATCGGTTCAATTGCGAGCGTCGGCGTATGACCCGAGTTTTCCGCATGACCGAGTATCACGCTCTTCAAATACCGCTGCATATCCACCTGGTTCAGTTCGGGTTCGAGATAGAGAGACTCGTGAATGCCGGCCATCGTGAGCACCCGGTCGCGAACCGCGCACAGTGAATTCCGGGTATCCTCCGAATCAGTATTCCCGGACTGCAGATTGATCATACTGGACATGAGCTGCAGGTTGTTCTTGACCCGATGGTGCATCTCCTTCATGAGATCCTGCTGCCGGGTGAGTGAGGTTTCGAGCTCCCGTGTACGAATCTCGATCTGGCTCAGGTATTGCGAAGCACGATCGGCTTCGTTGACGAGGAGGGTCAACTCGGATAGTAATCGGCGTTCCCGCTCGACGTAGATATCGTTGTTCCGTTTAGGCCCGATGCACAGCACGACTTCCCGCGTCTCCTCGGCCCGGCATCGACAGAACAGCGTCCGGTTCACGATGGCCGCGGACGTATCGGACCGTGGCAGATCGGCGATCGTCGTCCTGAGTGTATCGGGATCGATGCCTCGCCGGGTGTTTCGCAGAATTTCGACGGTTCCGTCGCGCTGTTCCGCGAGAACCATCCACTCGGGTGAAAACGTTTTTTCGGCAAATGCGCAGACGGCGGCATACAGGTCGTCCCGACGGTGCAGCGAAGGAACGGTCGCCCGAAAAGCGGCGAACGCCGACTCGGTCGCAATAATCGACTTTCCGGCTATCCGGAGTGCGAGCGGTTCCAGGCCGCTGCTGATTGCGGGTCCGAGAATGGTCACGAAGAGAATGAACATGATCGGCAGAACCGCAGCGTACGTATTGCGGGTGAGAATAAACATCAGTACGCCGACGACGGTGAGGATCAGCCCGAGAATAGCGTGACGGACAAGCGTGGTCGCCGTTTCGTCAATGTCCAGAATGTCGAACCTGCTTAATCCGATACCAATCGATACCGGGAACAGGAGTAGCGCGAACGCGGCGATCTGATTAAAAACCCCAGCGTTCTCATATTCCAGAAAGGTCCGGGAAACGATTGTTGCCAGAAGATACAGCAGATACGGAAGAAGGCTCAGAATGGACCCGACGGCAACCCACCGGACTCGTCGTTTTGCCCCCGCATCGGCGCTGCGGTACTGTACTGCCATGATTCCACCGAACGCGATAATCGAGAGCACCAGGTAAGCGTGGACGGAATAGTGAGCGGGGCCTATCAGGGCAGTGACGCCGGCGGCAAGCAGACCGAATTTGATGAGGATTGGAGCGATGAGGATACTTACAACCACAATCGGCCGGTACCCGAGTCTGTTTGGAAAGTTGAGCCCGAAAATTACCAGGATTGCGCCGGTAATCGGACCTGCGATCTCCAGAAAAACAAAGTGAAGCCGGAACACCGGCAATGTCCAGAGTGAATGAAAATACGAAAGGGCAACGGAAACGGCGGCCCAACCGCAGAAGAGGACAAAGAGCGATGTTACCGGGTCGTGCCGGCGGAAGTGCCGGAAAAAGAACCCGATAGAAAAGAGAATAGCAGCAAAAACGAAGTTCGAGCTGATCGTGCGGTCCACGGTTCGCACCCGGCGAAAAAGCGACTGTTCGCCCACCGGAACCCGGAACGTATCGCCGGTCACCGTCTCCAGAGCCACCTCGGCACCGTCCTGGAAGAGCGTCGTCGTAATCGCGACATACTCCGCCAGCGGACCACGTGAAAGCTCGTAGAGATCGATCGTGGATCGGGCGTCAATTGCCGTGATGACGGAGCCCTGCCGCATACCTGCTCGCCACGCGGGGGAGTCGCGGTCTACAGTATAGACACGGTACCCGGACGGAGTCATGGACATCGAGAGTCCGGCAGAATAGAACGGTTGGAGCGCGATAACGATGAAATATACGACAAGTCCGACGCCTAAGGCATGGGTAAACCACGATACGATTTTGTTGAACAATTCGTTCATTTCTCTAAAGTATAAATGGTCCGAGGGATACCTGCAAACAAGAGACCTGCAAACAGAAACAAGGACCAATTTCCCGTGAGAAATTCCGATTCCGGCGGGGTTCGCCATCTCAAGCCGCTCATCGGAACGGTTTACCTGACAATCGTCACGCTTTCACTCGCCTGGTCGGCCATCATTCCTGCGTTTCCCCAGTACCTTGGCGCGCTTGGCGCAGGCTTCAGCCTGACCGGGGTAATAATCGCGATGAAGAGTATCGGGCAAATGGCGAGCGACGTGCCCGGTGGATTCCTGCTGGCGCGGTTCGGTATCCGGCGTATATCGATTCTGGCGTACGCACTTTCCGTTGCCGCGAACCTGCTGCTGATGGCCGCGACTTCGCTTCGGTTCATCGCCGTACTGGTCTTCTTCTCCGGCTTCTTTACGTCCGTCCTTCTCACGGCGTTCATGGCAATCGTGCGGACTTCGGTCCCGGCGGCGTATCGCGGCAGGGCGCTCAGTCTTGCCGGCGGGGCGCTCCGGATCGGGATGCTCTTCGGCCCCGCGATCGGCGGATTCCTGGCGCAGCACGCGGGCGTTCCGGCCGTCTTTCTGTTTCGGTCCGCGGTTCTTCTCGCCGGATTAACCTCATTCGCCGTTACCTTCCGGTATGAGCCGCCCGGTACCAGAAATACCCTCGGCATCGCGGGGCAGGTGCGGGCGGTAGCTTACGGCCTCCGCGGTCGCTGGAGCGCCGTACTCACCGTAGGACTCGGCGTACTCGTGCTCATGATNNTGCGAACGTCNCGNGAGTACATACTACCCCTCTGGGGTCAGACACTGAATCTGTCACCGTCGCGAATCGGACTGGCTATCAGTATCGGCGCCGTTTTTGACCTCCTGCTTTTCATCCCGGCGGGATTTATCTCCGACCGTCACGGTCGAAAAATCGCGATGGCCGTCTGTACCGGCACCTTTTCCGTCGGCCTTGCGGCGCTGGCATTGAGTTCCGGTGTTCCCGGATTCATCTTCGCGATTTCCCTCATTGGTGTAGGAAACGGCCTGGGCGCCGGTATCAATATGACCACCGGAACGGACCTTGCGCCGAAGGGCGCCATCTCGGAATTCCTCGGACTGTGGCGGTTGTACGGAGACCTGGGCTCATCGTTCGGTCCGGTCATCGTGGGTGCGGTGACCGCCGTTACCGGACCGGTTGTTTCGGTTTGGACTCTTGCGGCAGTAGGAGCGGCAGGGGTTGTCGTGATGGTGTTTTTTGCACCAGAAACTCGCGATATGTAGTGTCACACACCCTGTGTACGCCAGCCCGCCTCCCGAAGCGCATATCCTGGTATCGGAGCGGGTCGGGGAATCTTCTGACCCGAGTTCCATCGCA
>JGI10211J34971_10003939_pt1 | contig 11824 bp, 15 predicted proteins | sample Etolagsediment_FD_34971 | JGI IMG/M metagenome (IMG submission 34971)
AAGAAGAGGTTTTAATAGTGGTGTCGCTTTTGAAGCAGCAGCAGCAATTTCTTTAGGTAGAAATCTTGGTGATCTTGAAACTCGCCTAGACTTTGTGCTAGATAATGCCAACAGCGGAGGATTTGAATACAACAATACTGTTATGACAATGCTGTCAGCAGGCAACGTTGGTATCGGGACGACTAGTCCTTCTACTAAGCTTCATATTGACGGTGTAAATGGAGAAGCGTTAAGGTGGTCTAATAGTTCAACAGTGTTTGGAAGACTTATTGTAGGTACAGCAGGTGCAAGAATAGATGTTACAGGCGCAAACAGCGGGTATGGTATGCACTTTTCAATGGATGATTCCACTAAGATGAGTATATTACCTGACGGCAACGTAGGTATCGGCACTGGTAGTCCTAGCTACAAGCTAACTGTCTCTAGCGGTACTGCTGATATTGGTATACTTACAGCTTCTTCAGACTCCGGTTCTTACGTAGGATTCCTAGACAACGCTACATCTGTTATCCCTAAAATTGGAGCTGTAGGTAACAAGCTTATCCTAGACGCATCTCAATACGTAGGTATAAAAAGAACAGACCCGTCTTACGCTCTTGATGTTAGCGGTACTATCCGTGCAACAGGTGATGTTATCGCTTACTCTGACGCTAGAGTTAAAGAGAACGTAGAGACCATCCCTAACGCTCTTGACAAAGTCAAGGCTATGCGAGGTGTCGGATACAACAAGATAGGTGAAGAGAAGCGCTCTATAGGTGTTATAGCCCAAGAGATGCTAGAGGTAATGCCTGAAGTTGTAAGCCAAGACGAGCAAGGTATGTACTCTGTAGCTTACGGAAACTTAGTAGGTGTACTTATTGAAGCTATGAAGGATCAGCAAAAACAAATTGATGAACTAAAAGCACAGCTAAATGGCATTGCAAAGTAGCGGGACTATTAAGATGTCTGAGATAAACACAGAGCTAGGGAGAAGTAGTAATGCTACAATCTCCTTAGACTCTGCGGAGTCCGGCACATACGCAACAATAAATACCGCTTCCGCATCTTACCCTAACGATGCTAGACCAGCAGCGATGAGTGAGTGGTACAGCTACGATCATACCGCCTCAGCTTCAGGATTCTTCAGCTTAATAAACAGCGGTCAGTCTACATCTGGAGCAGCGTGTGCATTAACAGGACCAGATAGTCTCACGCTATACCACGGAACAGCAGGGGTGTACGATTGTCCAGTTATAGGAAGAACAGTATATACCGATTCAGCACAAACAACAATATTTGATGGTCAGCTACAGTACTGGTATTCCCCAACGTGTGGTAAATCTTATCTAATCACTTCAGCAGGATATGTTGAAGGTGTCTTTACCTGTGTTGAATCTGGTAACATCTCTACAGATGCAGCACCTGTAGGAGAAGAAGCCTTGTGTTTGAATGCCAAATCTTGTGTACAAAAGTGGTAGTTCTGCAACACCAGCTGTAGGTGAAACATTATGGAGTGACTCTCAGCTCAGTAGTGCTTATCAACCAGCTCAAGGTTTTAATAATTGGTACGCATATCAACCTACGGGATCTTCAACAGTGTATTCTTTATATCTGCTTCAAGACGGGAGCAATAACACAGCTATAGAGTCAGTAAGTACCTGTCGTTAAATTAATTATCTTTGTAACGTTATAACAAAAACATTTATAAATGGCAAACACTTATTCTTGGGACTGTCGCACAGTAGATGCGTACCCAACACACACAGACGAGAACGGAGTAACCGAATCTCAAGTAGTCTACAATGTACACTGGCGTGTAACAGGAACAGACGGAACACACAGCGCTACCTCTATCGGTACACAAGCTCTAGAGACAGCTGACCTCTCAGGCTTTACAGCTTTTGATGCAGTAACTCACGAGAATATGATTGCTTGGACTCAAGCAGCATTAGGTGCAGAACGTGTAACTGAACTAGAGGCTTCTTTAGACACACAGATTGCAGAGCTTGCAGCACCTTCGTCTGTAACGCTTACAATTGCAGAGCCAACTCCAGAAGTTGTTGAAGAAGCTCCTGCTGAATAATGTGGTTTAGTGTCCACGGCACTACAGGCGCAGCAATAACATTAGCCACTGGGGATTATATCCTTGGTGGCTCTATTGCTTTTGTATCTCACTTTGTTTGGGACTACGTAGGTGAGTCAGGTCTAAAAGACCGCTTCCACGCAGTAATTATAGAAGCTACTTGTTTTGCAATGTTTCTTGTAGGTGCATACCTCACAGGTCATTTTTGGTTAGCATCCTTTGGATACATTATGGGGTGTATGCCCGATCTTATTGATAAGCCTAGAGACTTAATCTTTGGTAAAGGGCAGTGGTTCAGCTGTCACAACGGACCAGGGTTATTTCAATGGAAAGGCAAGAAGCTAGGATACCCTGTCAAGTACCCACTAGATGACATTCAAACAGCTGTATTAAACTATGCTGTCAGTATTATATGGTTAGGTCTTGCCATTGTGTCTGTATTATAGTATTTGTATTATATTTGCATATAGTTAATTAACTTAAATATTTAAAAATTATGGCTGACAAGGCTAAACTTACCGAAGAAGAACTAAAGTCTATCCAGACTGCTGTCTCTAATCTCAACCAAGCGAAGACTATCCTTGGTGATGTAACTAATCAAGCTTACAAAGCACAGCTACAAGTTAACTCTATGGAGGAAGCTATGGGTGCTGCTCAAAAAGAGCTTGAAGAAAAATACGGATCTATCTCTGTTGACCTTACCACAGGTGAGTACGAAGAGGTAGTTGAAGAAGCTGAAACAGTAGAAGAGTAAGACTCGCTTACACTATACTGAATACGAGAGGGTTACAGAAATGTAGCCCTCTTTTTTTATATCTTTGCTGTTATGGAACACAACGATTATAAAGTTTATCTACATAGAAGAAAAGACAATGGAGATGTGTTTTACGTTGGCAAAGGCAGACGATGGAGGGAGAATAGAAAAGAGAATAGAAATAAACACTGGCATAACGTTGTAAATAAATATGGATACTATGTAGACATAGTAGAATCAAACATTAACAATAAAACAGCCTGTGACATTGAAATAAGTTTGATTTCTTTTTTTGGATGTGAAAATCTTTGTAATTACACTAAAGGCGGAGAAGGTTCAGAGGGCTATAAGCACACTGAAGAGTCTTTAGCCAAGATGAGAGGTAGAAGTCTCTCAGAAGAACATAAAGAAAAATTAAGACAGTCTAAATTAGAAAAACCNACACTGTACTGGAAAGGGAAGAAAAGAAGTGAGGAGTTAAAAAGTAAAGTTTCNAAAACATTATCTAACCCTAAAAGAGAAGAGGTGAAAAAAATGTTGTTGGAAAANAAAGATAGAAAATATATATCTGCAAAAACAGGTGTTAAACTTACATATATAAGAGGTTTAGCTTCTAGAATGAGACGTGAAGGTTATGAAATTGAAAAAAAGAAAAACTGATAGTAGGCTGTCTAGACTTGGGCTTAAATCTTATAATCAGCCCAAAAGAACTCCTAACCATCCTACAAAGAAAGGTATTGTAGTCGCTAAGGTTGGTGATAAAATCAAGACGATACGCTTTGGTGACCAGAAGATGGGTCATAACTATTCTGCTGAAGCTCGTAAATCATTTAAGGCTAGACACGCTAAGAATATAGCTAAAGGCAAGATGTCTGCGGCATATTGGGCTGATAAGTTTTTCTGGGCTGGCAAAGGAGGTTCCAAGAAGAACCCGCCTAAATCACAGAAATACAAGAAAGGATTGTAATGGGTAAGCACGGATTAGAAAAATTAAAAGAATTGTTCTGGTACAGTGATAGTGAACCTAATGAGGTTCTTATTGCGTTCTGTCACATCATAGCACTACCTGCTGCACTATGCGTAGACTTTGACAATCCATCAATACTGCTTATTATGGGTGGTATAGCCGCAGGGTCTTTTCAAATGTGGGCTGTTCTATGGAATGGGACATTACGTATGAGGTTAATAGCTGTTCAAGTGGCTGCGCTCATCGCTCTAGGTACAGTTGAAAATCTTATTGCTAGCGGTTTGATGAATGGTAGCCGTGTGGGTTGGATGATTATTATGCTGTTTGCTTTATGGAACACAGTAAGAGTGTATAAAGAAAAACTAGATAAAGGTGCTTAAGAAACTACAACAGCTTTGGAGATACAGCGATAGCCAACCTACAGAGATTACTCTTGGTGCTGCATTAATGATACTTGCTCCTATAGCAACATTTATTGAGCTAGGCTTTATGCCGTTCTATCAGATTGCATTAATTGGTGCTGGCGTGTATCAGCTGTTCTGTATTGCTAAGGGTGAGCTACAATGTAGGATGCGTGCTTCACTTATTACATTTGGATTATACACAGCTACATTGACGATGTATCTGTTATCTATTGGTCTACCGACACCGTCACATTTCGGATGGGTGTTATTGGTTATATCTTCTTTTGGAAACTTGAAAAGATTAAAAACAGAACACATACATCGGAATGGATAATATAACACAAATCATAATTACTCTTGCTACCGTTGCAGGTTCTGCAGGGATATGGAAATTCTTTGAGGCAAGGCTCAGGGTTAAATCAGAAGAGAAAAAGTCAGAATTAGAAAACAGTGACGGGGTGCAATACAGAGACGACTTGAAGGACAGGGTAAGAAATATGGAGGCTCTGTTGGCAAGATCTGCAGACGAGAAGGACGAACTGCGTAGCCAAGTGTTGCTACTTACTCAAGAGGTATCTGCACTGCGCGTTAAGGTTGAGTTCTTAGAGAAAGAGAACGATAGACTNAAGAACAAGTAGATCAATGGCAACAGCTAAAAAGACACAACCCGAGAAGTGGAAGCGTATCGTTGCAGCTGTTAAGGCAGGAAGCAAGGGCGGTGCTCCGGGGCAATGGAGCGCACGTAAGGCACAACTAGCAACAGCTAGATACAAGAAGTCAGGTGGCGGCTATAAAGGCGCTAAGAGCGCTTCTAATAGCCTTAGCAAGTGGAGCAAGCAGGATTGGACCACCGCATCAGGCAAGAAATCTAAAGACACAGGAGAGGCTTATTTCCCTAAGGCAGCTGTTGCAGCCCTGAAGAAGGCAGGTAAGTATTCAAAGGCTACCGCCCAAAAGCGGGCAGCCACCAAGAAGGGCAAGCAATTTGCTAGATACTCTCCTGACATACAAAGCATTGTAAAACGGTATCGTTAGATTCGTTAATTTTGCAACATAAAGTTAAATTTTATTATGGATTCAATTGAAAAAGATTTAGAAGCACAGCTTCAGGACTCTGGTTTCTCACTAAGTGATGAAGCTCCAGAACAACTACAAGATACTGCGCAGGAGTTTTCAGCACCTGCTACAGCTCTTGAAGGTATAGAGCCGGACTTTGATTTCTCGGCTACGAATGAAACTACTGAACCTGCGACGGAGCCAACAGCTACTGAGCAGGATGTACAGACTGAAGAGCCTGTACAAGAAAGTTCTTTAAATACAGAAACAGCTGTTGAGGCTGACGAAGATGTAGACATTGACAGTGTTGTACTTGGCTACCTAGGCGAAACGCTCGGGATCCAATTAAACAGCATTGAAGATTTAAGGTCTTCTATGACTCAACAACAAGCAGAGATTGATGAGCGAGTTAAGGTAATCGCAGATTTTGTTGAGAAGACAGGTCGCTCTCCTGAAGATTGGTTCAAGTACCAAGCTATTAACCCGTCCGAAATGGATGACCTAACAGCTATTAAGATGTCTATGACATCTGAGTACCCAGACCTAAACGGTGAGGAGATTGAGATGTTGGTCGGCAGCAAGTACAAACTTGATGAAGACCTATATACAGATGATGAGATTAAGTTATCTAAACTTCAGCTCAAGATTGACGCAAATAAGTCCCGTCAGTCTATTGAAGAGTTGCGTAGTTCCTACACACTCCCAGTAGCTAGCGAGACAGAAGCTGTTCAAAGTCCTATTGATGAGACTTGGATCAAGTCAATGACAGAGGAGACGAATGCGCTCGAGGCATTAACGTTTGAACTACCGGGAGGTGAATTCAACTTTGGCATTACCGACGAGTACAAATCTCAATTGATAGACAAGAACAGTAATTTAGAAACCTTCTTTGATCAGTACATTGGTCAGGATGGTCAGTGGGATTACGACACGTTCAACACCCATCGTGCTGTAGTAGATAATATCGACGCGATTGCAAAGAGTATCTACCAACAGGGGTTGAGTGACGGACAGCGTAAGATTGTTGATCAGGCTGCAAATGTATCTACAAAGAGCCCGAATGTTGGAACGGGTAATAATACCAATAATTTAGAGCAGCAAATACTTGATGCTCTGAATGTAGACAAGACTTTGAAATTTTTATAAATGCTAAAAAAATAATAGTATGGCATTCTCAAATCCCCCAGTGAACAACGGTGGCGTTAGCCCTTCGTTCCGTTCATTGGATCCAGCGAAGTACACTTCTTTAGGTGACTTCATCAACACGGTTAACAAAGAAGATAACCGCGACTTATTAATCAAGACCTACGGTAACCAAGGTATCACTGGGTTCTTGCAAATGACCGGAGCTGTTAAGGCTTCAGGTACTAACGACGAGGTACAGTACTGGGAAGAATCACGTCTTCACAGCAAAGTAACTGTTACTATTGCATCTGCTGCGTCTAGCGCAACATCTGTTACTGGTTCTATCGCTTCAGGTGGACACGTACTACGTGACAACGACGTTGTATTGGTTAACGGTTCAGTTCGCTGTATCGCTGACAACGTTCTTCCTTCTGGATCTTACAGCACTGCTACAGGTAGCGTTACATTGATTCCATTGGCAGGTACATTCGGAGAGGCAATCTCTGCTGGTGCTCAAGACTTNCCAATCATTGGTAACCTACACGCTCAAGGTTCTGACCAACCGGGTCAATTCATTGAGTCTAACGTTGTTCGTCGTACTAACCCATATATGATCTTGAAAGAAACTTTCAAAGTTTCTGGTTCTCAAGCTACCAACATCGGTTGGATCAATGTAGGTAACGGTGACTACCGTTGGTACGTTAAAGGTGAGATGGATACTCGTCAGCGTTTCTTAGACAAGCGTGAAATGATGATGTTGTTAGGTGAGCGTGGAACTGTAAGTGTAGGCGGTAAGTCTGTAGGTGGTTCTGAAGGTTACTTCGCAGCTATTGAAGATCGTGGTATTGTTGTTTCTGGAACAGACGGTGACTTCAATGCACTAGGTGACATTGATGCTATCATCACTGAATTGGACAAGCAAGGTGCTGCTCCTGAGTACGCTATCTACGCTAACACAGCTACAATGCTACAGTTAGACGATATGGTTGCTCAAGGTTTGGCTTCTGCAGGAACTGGTGTTACTACTGGTGCTGCTGCTTTCGGAGCGTTCTCTAACGATCCAGCTGCTGCAGTTCGTCTAGGTTTCTCTAGCTTCCGTCGTGGTGGTTACACTTTCCACAGCAAGTCTTGGAAATTGTTGAACGACCCAACATTGTTAGGTTCTTCTGACTTCAAAGGTGCAATGATTCCATTGACAACTGTTGTTGATCCTAAGACTGGTAACCGTGCTGCTGCTTTGGAAATGAACTACAAAGCTGCTAATGGATACTCTCGTGAAATGGAGCACTGGATGACAGGTTCTATCTTGGGTGTTACTAACACCAACGAAGATAGCCTACAGTTCAACTACCGTTCTGAGTGTAACTTGATTACTCGCGCTGCTAACCAGCACGTACTTATCAAGTAATATATCTAAGAGATATCGGGGAGGGTTTAGGCCCTCCCCTTTACTCTTTACTTTTTTAATTCTATTCAAATCAAACAACAATGGCAACAGCTAAACCCAAGCCTCGCGCTACAGCGAGTGCACCTGCTGCATCTGCAGCTCCAAAGAAAGCTAGTTCTAGCTTCAAAGTAAAACAATCCTATGATGCAGATACTACCAGAGTCTACGAAATTGTTCGTGGCGGAGGTATCATCTGTAAGATCCCATCAGAAGTAACTGTCTTTGACGAAGGTACGGGCAAGGTCCGTTCTATCCGTTACTGTCCTAACGAGCCATCTATCTTTAGAGATGAGCAGGGAGAGTACGCTCGTAGAGAGCACGTTGTGTTCCGTGACAAGATGCTGATGGTTCCACACACTAAACCAAACCTACGTGAGTTTTTAGACCTACACCCGGGCAATGCAGCCAACGGTGGTAACATCTTTAAAATCATTGACAAGAATGCTTCAGCTGAAGAGCTGTTAGAGCAAGAGTTCTCACAGCACGAAGCTGTCTCTCTAGTTCGTGACAAGTCCATAGACGAGCTTTTACCAGTCGCTATGTACTTAGACATCAACATCAACCAAAGAAACGCTGAGATCAAGCGTGAGCTCCTTGCAGAGGCTAAGAGCAACCCTACTCGTTTCGTACAGTTGTTTGACAACCCACAGGTTAAATGTCGTTCAGCTGTTATGCAGGCTGTTGATTTCCAAATCCTTAACAGCAAGCAAGACGGTATGTACTGGTACGATAGCAATCGCTTGATTGTATCTGCACCTGTAGGTACTGATCCAGTAGAAGTTACTACTCGTTTCTTTATGACGGAGAAGGGAGCAACAGCTTACGAAAGAGTGTTGGAGCAACTAGAGAATATCTAAACAGCTACTACACATACACTTATAAGAGGGGTCGCAAATTGTGGCCCCTTTTTATTTGCTATCTTTGCTGTAATAAAGCAATTGTAAAATGGCAAGTGTAAACCGAGTCTACAGCGCTCTTAAGGGACTAGTGAACAAAGACCAAAAAGGTTTTGTCACTCCGTCTATCTTCAATGAGTTTGCTGCTGTAGCACAGATGAACATATATAACAGACTGTTTGATGAGGAGCGTAATGCGCTACGCTTCAGACGTGCTGGATTGGATGCTGGTAGAGACTTCAGCAAGGAGAAACAAATCAAAGAGGACCTAGCTAGCTTTGTTAAGAAAGCTAGCCTTACAAAGGTTAACGATACTTTCACGAAGCCTTCTGATCTAGGTCGCATTATTTCTATGCGTACCAGCTCAACCTTTACCTTGAATAACTATTCGGGTAATCAGATATCTATACTATACAATCAAGACGATATAGACCGAGTACTATCTAGCGACTTGTCTAGACCTAGCTCTGACAACCCTGTAGCTCTTATCTCTTCAGAGATTGAGATATTCCCTACTACCGTAGGCTCTATAAGCCTACGTTACTACAAGCTACCTGAAGGTGTTAACCCTACTACAGGAGCGAAGGTTGCATCACAACCTAGCTTCGGGTACTCAACAGCTGTTCCCGGTGTAGAGTTGTACAGCCCTAGCTCAAGTGTTGACTTTGAGTTACCTGAGCATTACTTCGTAGACTTGGTTGTAGAGATCGCACAGCTAATTGGTATTAACCTGCGTGATGCAGATGTTGTGAACTACGCATCTGTTGAGAAAGCAAAAGAAGAAACTAAATAATGTCACAGGAAACGGTATCTATAAATCAGATTGTAAACGACTTTATACTTACGTTAGGCTCTGATGACTATGCTTCTAATGTAAGCGATACAACGCTTAGAAACTTTGCTTTGCGTGGGATCAGAGAGATGGGCTTTGATATGCTAAAGCGCATTAAGACTACGGAGTTAGCTGTTGATGCTACGCTAGGTACGGTTACATTACCTACAGACTTTGTGGGTATGACGAAGCTAGGTGTTGTCGGTACTGATGGATTACTCTACAGCTTTGTAGAAAACTCCAACCTCAACCTATTGAAGGATAAGCCTGCGGACAACATCCCCGATTATATGCAGGGGTTTGAGTCTTATGTATACAGAAACTACATCAGCCAGACCAGCAACGGTAGGTTGTATGGTCTAGGCGGGGGTCAAGGTGCAGGTGAGTACCGCATAAACTTTGAGCAGAACCGCATTGAGCTGTCTTTAAATGTAGGCGCTTCATCTGTGGTTATTGAGTATGTAGCTGATGAGGCTAGGGCAGAGAACCCTTCAGTGCACGTATTCGCTGAGGAAGCTCTACGCGCATACATCTACTACCGCATTATAGAAAGAAAGAGTAATGTTCCAGCTAATGAAAAGGCTAGAGCAAGACAAGAATATTACAACGAAAGACGCAAAGCTAACTCAAGACTTAAGTCATTTGGTAAGAGCGATGCACTATCAATGTTAAGACGCAACTTCAAGTTGTCACCTAAAGTATAAGTATGGCTGTAAATAAGTTAACTCCAAGATACCTTAACAAGGATGACGATAGTCGCTTAGTTAAGAGTACAGAAATGACTGATGCTCTTAACGTACGCATCTCTTCAGATGATGACGGGGATGCCCTTGTTGTCAAGAACGCTTACGGTAACGAAGAGGTTACGCTAGCCACTGCGCTACCCGCAGGCACCAACAAGGTGATAGGCTCAACAGCTAACGAACAAAGTGGGTCCATATATTACTTTGTATGGAACAGCAATGACAATCACAGCATCTACAGATACAGCGTAGGTAGCAATCAATCAAAGCTGGTATACAGAGACTCAGTACTTGCGTTCAATGAGAATGGTTTTGTTAAGGGTAATGTAGTTACTTCTATTGACGGTGATGAGCTGTTGTACTTTAATGATAGCGTTAATTCTCCTAAGAAGATTAACGCGTCTAAAGCGCTTAGAGCAGGATATCCTGATGCACTCACTAACGGAACAGATGAAGAGAAGCTGTTGTGCTTGACTGTAGCTAAGCAGCCACCACTTGATCCACCAGCATACAACATCGTAAACAACCCAGACCTAGGGGAGAACAGGATAGCTGATAAGGTATTTCAGTTCGCATACAGATACATCTACGAGGACGGAGAAGTGTCAGCACTTTCTCCTTACTCTTCACTAACCACTTCAGTAGCACAGCTAAGAGACGGGTTCAATACACAGAGCGCTAAGGAATTCTACAATCAGGTAGATGTATTCGTAAAGAACTCAGTAGCAGACGTAGAGAAGATTCAGCTGTTCGCTAGAGAAGGAAACGAGGGTACCTTCTATCAGGTTAAGGAGCTAACGAATAATGAGAACGCAGCAACAGCTACTATAGCTTTCACAAACAGCAGTGTAGGTGAGGCACTAAGCGTCACCGACAAGAACAAACTATACGACAATGTTCCGCAACTTGCTGACTCTCAAGAGATTGCAAGCGGTAGACTTATGTACGGCGGGTACACTGAGGGGTACCCGAATGTAGATATTGATGTGGATTTGATATCTAATTACAAGGCGGTTGACGAGGTATACAATATTAATGCTTCCGTATCAACAACATTTGACAGGACTGTAGATTTTGATTACGTAGGTTTACCTAGTGTCTTTAGCAATGCCGCTAAACTATATGTTAACTTTACATTCGGGTCTGATGATTTTTTAATACAGGATAGCGGACAGAGTTATCTCACTATACCAGATACTAGTGTTGTTTTATCGGATGCTGACGGAACAAGCGCGGGTACAGTTGTAGCAGATAGGGTTAATGACAATGGAATTAGCGGGTCTATGTCTGGCATCCGCGTTCAAGAAACTATAGACATTCCAGCAGGCTCTACGAAGGCTCAGGCTATATCTATATTTGAGTCAACACTAAACAATAACAACTATATATCTTTGTTGTCGCCTAAAGACGGTGGATCTTCAATAAAAGGACTAAGGGTTTCTAGCACTCCATTCACAAATGAAAAGGCAGACTTTAGGGGTCGTATAAATATAGTGTCCTCTGCTGGATCCGGAAGGGTTTCATTTAATATATCATCT
>JGI10211J34971_10003940_pt1 | contig 11823 bp, 7 predicted proteins | sample Etolagsediment_FD_34971 | JGI IMG/M metagenome (IMG submission 34971)
GATGTGCCCGGTTTTTTTATCTGGAGGATTGAAAAGGATGAAGCTTTTGGTGAAATTATTGATTCTGGGATTACTCACCTGCCAATTATTTGCTGTCGGTGAGGCAGGCGGTATATTTCTGTTAATTGCCCCTGGAGCCCGTGCCCCAGGGATGGGAGAAGCACAAGTGGCCAAGGCCGATGACGCCTATGCCTCTTATTATAATCCCGCAGGTCTGGCCTATCTGCCAGGAAAAGGCATATCGCTCATGCATACCAAATGGTTGCCGAACTTGGCTGATGATATCTACTATACATTTGCAACGGGTTACACAACCATTGAAGATATGGGTACTTTCGGGGCTCACTTCACCTTTCTTAATCTGGGAACCCAGGTGGAAACGGATGAACTGGGTCGTGAATTGGGGACATTTCGGAGTTTTATGTGGGCTCTGACTGGAAACTACAGCACCCTGTTATCGGAGCACTCATCGATTGGGATCAGCGCAAAACTGTTCCATCAAAAACTCACCGACAAGGCAGTGGCCAACGAGCGCGGTAAAGGGCAATCCACAGATTTTGCCTTTGATCTTGGATATATGCTGCGTCGTGATCGGTACAGTATAGGCGCTATGATTCAGAATATTGGTCCCAAAATCACCTTTATTGATGATGATCAGTCCGATCCGGCACCCACCAATATGAAACTGGGAGTGGATGTGACTGTCTTTGATGACGGTTTTAATCGGATCAACCTCCTGGCCGATGCCAATAAGCTGTTGGTGGCAGCCTATCCCGCAATGGATTGGGATGACGACGGCATCATCGGTGGCTACGACAAAGATGGAAATGGCTCTGACGGGGGTAAATACAATCGCGACGGAGATATCGAACAAGCCCATACTGATTCCTGGTGGAAAGCTCTTGTCACTGCCTGGTTGGATGACTGGTACCTGGGGGGTGACTTGGACAAAGATGCCAACGATATCATCGGCGGTTATGTTTTTCGTGATTGCGGAGAAGACGGCCTTTGCCCCGGCGACGCGGGGTATATCGGTCCTGATGAAAATGGGACCGAAGGTGATGGCATGACCATCATCGATAATGCGGGTACCATCCCCGATGAATATCCTGAACTTTTTTATGAACCCAACGATTCCAAGGCCAAGTATAATGAGTTTGCTGAAATCGAAAAAGGATCTGAAAGTGAACGGAAATTCAGTACCGAGTTCAAGGAGATGGTCTACAATTTCGGTATAGAGTATTGGTATCAATCCTATTTCGCATTGCGTGCCGGCTACATTTATGATCAGGAAGGTAAAATAACCAATCCTACATTTGGTGCCGGAGTTCATTTTGATCGCTATGGTTTTGACTTCGGTTATACCGCTGGTGAACAGGGACATCCTCGTGCCAATACAATGTTCTTCAGTATAAACATCGACATCTAGAGTCGGATTTGAAGATTCATATTCCGATTCTTCTCGTATTGCACCTGGCAGGTATCGCAGGAGCACAACCTCAGTTCATTCCAGGATTGATGCGCGGCAGCCAAAGTGATTTTGACGTCAATCACCTGGTTGGGATCATGGTGGAATTTGAGCAAGAAACAATTGATGATCCAACAACCAGTGGCGATGGTACTTTTCTGTTAGATACACCCGCGGATGTTCAAGAGCGCTGCAGTGGTTTCCTGGTTGATCCTCCACCGCATAATCAGTTGTATTTTGAAAGCCAACTTACCGCCTTGGCCAACTATTATTATTCGGTATCCAGCGGGAACTTGGATATCAGTACCCAGGTGCTGCCCTCTGTTTACACCGTAGATCACCCCATGGTATTCTACTCCGCCGATGATACTCAGCTGGGCGCGTTGTTCGTTGAAGCCGTGACACTGGCTACGACTGATTTGGCAGAAGTATTAACTCCCAATTCAGTTATCGTCTTGTTTCATGCCGGAATCGGGCAGGATTTTTCCTTCCCGTTTTTTGATCCCACACCACTGGATCTACCCAGCGCTTTTATTGATGCAGAAATGCTGACGGGCTTAACTCCACCCCAAATCAATGGCATGGTTATCGATCGAGGTGTATTAATACCCGAAACTCAAAACCATATATATTATCCCGCCATCGAGGATATCTATCCTGGTTCTGATGAATACTGTGATTATCAGATTGGGCTCACTGGGACATTTGCCTTCCTCTTGGGTTATGCTCTGGGCCTGCCCCCCCAATTCAATACGGAAACAGGGGACGCCGGCGTGGGAATTTTCGGACTGATGGATCATGGTTCCAATAACGGTCGTGGCGTACTTCCGGCCTTACCTACTGCCTGGACACGTCTGATAAAGAATTGGACCGATTCTACAGCTCCTCCAGCGGAAGGCCTGGTCGATATACCGCAAGTTGGGCAACAACCTCAGGGCGGCGCAGAGGATTTTATTTTGCGGATCGACATCGGCCAGAATGAGTATTTTCTCATTGAAAATCGCAACAACTGGGTGCGAGATACACTGAGTATTGATGTCCTGCGCGAATTGGCCACCGGTGATCCGTATAATCCGGGACGCTTCTTTGATACAATCCTGGAAGAGATGACCGACGAACAGATTTTTATAGATCCAGAAACCAATGTAATCCTTGGATTTGATCGTTACGACTACGGCCTGCCTGGTTCAGGCCTGTTGATCTGGCATATCAATGAACCCGATCCTGATGATTATTTCTCAGGAATCAACAACGACTCAACAGCCAAAGCCATTCATCTGGAAGAGGCAGACGGTGCAGTAGATATTGGCTGGCCAAATCTGGCACTCTTTGCTGATCCATCTATTGGGTGGCTCTGGGATATGTGGTTCAGTGGAAATGAAGGCTGGTTCGTGGCCAATCCTGGTGAAGATATGGCCAATGAAGCCGGACTACTGCGATTTACCCACGACACCATGCCCAGCAGTCGCTCTCGAAATGGGGGCAATTCCCTGGTCCAATTGTCCGAAATTGGTGATCCCGGACCGGTGATGACAGCAGTTTTTCAGCAGACTATAACCGAAACTGCCTATAATCCAATTACCGGGGAAGATGTGATCCTTTTCCAAGTCAACCAGATTGAACTTCCCGGCACTGCACAAATTTTAGGAAATGGCCTGGATGATAATGGCAATGGTGTGATTTATTTTGCTGCTGATGATCAATTGGTCACCCTCAGCGCCAGTGATACATTGACAATCCCCTGGAATAATCCCCTGCCCCGAATTTTGTACCGCCCTGAATGTGACACCGCCTACATCCCCTTTGATGAATCTGACTTGAAATTCCTTGATTCAACCTGTTCTTTGGATTATGGAGCACTGATTCCCGAAGGCTTCATCACTGGCAGTGACATCGAATCAGCACCCATGGCACATGCTTTGGGTGATCTGGATTTTGACGGTCTTGATGAACAGCTGGCCTATAGAGTGGGAAAACTGACAGCAGTGAATGAAAATGGAGTATCCTGTAACGGTTTTCCCGTTCAGGGAAATTTCCAGGGAATTCCCCTTGTTGCAGGAGTCCTACCGGAGGATGGACCTGAAATAATCTGCCGCGATGGCAACAGTATTGTAGTCTTATCATCTTCAGGGGAGCGATTGCTTGAATTGAGCAGTTTTGCTCCGGATATCCCCTTAAGCCTCATCCCCAACTGGGATGTGGGTAAAGCAGCATTGGTGGATGGCCATCGGCTTTTGATTTTTGACAATGAACCGGAGTATAACTACTGGCTGAATCCGCACGGGCGGCCCTCCAACGAGCCCCTGGTTTCCGGCAGTCACGAAAATGAACCCACGACCATTACCGGACTGGACAAGGGGAAGGTGTACAACTACCCCAATCCGGTTTCTGATGGACAGACCACATTCCGGTTTTATACGGGAAGTTCTGTCACCCAGGTGGATATCAAGATCTATGACGCCGCGGGATACAAGGTTGATGAAATCAGAACGTCACAAATTATCCCCAATAGTTATAATGAATTACTCTGGCATACAGATCATCTCGATTCTGGATTATATATGGCCGAAGTCAAACCTAATACGGGTGATGCAGCTTTGGTAAATGTGGTCATTTTACGATAAATTGAATTTGCGGTAAGACAATTGTATGCACGGCATTATTAGATCAGCTCTCCTCTTTTCATTACTCACATATCTTACAGCCCAATCATGGTATCATCATCCCGAATTGGATTGGTATACTATCGAAACAGATCACTTCATCGTTCACTACCATGATGACACCCGTCGCAGTGCCCAGGAAGCCGCCGTTGTGGCTGAGAGGATTTATGGACCGCTGACAGAACTCTATCAGTACGAGCCTGACTCCAAAACCCATCTGATCATCCAGGATACAGACGACTACTCCAATGGCGGCGCATACTACTACGACAACAAAATACTCCTCTGGGCAATGCCCTTGGACTTTGACTTGCGTGGTTCACACCGCTGGATGCAAAATGTTTTAACTCATGAGTTTACTCATATCATCCAACTGGGTGCTTCCATGAAATACCCCCGAAGCATTCCGGCTGCTTATTTACAGATTTTGAACTATGAGGATGAAGCGCGTGATGATGTTCTGTACGGATACCCCAACACCATCGTCTCCTACCCTATGCCTGGCACCGTTATCCCCATGTGGTTTGCTGAAGGAACTGCTCAATCCATGTTCCCGGGAGCAGATTTTGATTACTGGGATTCTCATCGGGATATGATCTTGCGCGATCGGATTCTGAATAACAAAATGCTGGAGTTCCGGGAAATGAATTCATTTGGAAAACGGGGAATCGGTAATGAGGAGGTATACAACCACGGTTTCGCATTTGTGCTGTATCTCACCGAACGATTTGGTGCTGATGTCAGGCGAAAGATTACCGCTGAGTTTCGCAAACCCTTTCAGTATTCCGTGAATCAAGCTCTCAAGGGAGCCACTGGGATTGATGGTCGGGAGTTATACGATGATTGGGTTGAGCATCTACGGGCTTCATACTCCCAGCGGATTGGGAAAGTCCAACAGAATCCCGTTCAGGGAATTGTGCTGGAAAATGGAGGCACGACCAATGTACATCCGGTCTGGTCACCTTCACAGCAGCAGTTTGCTTTTTTATCCAATCGCCAGCATGATTACTTCAGTCAAACTGACTTATTTGTCTATGATTTTCAGGATTCAAAATCACGCAAGTTGATGGGAGATGTCCAGACTCAGCCTTGCTGGTTGAACGATTCCACTCTGGTTTATGCCAAAAGGAATCAAATGAACCGACACGGCTCGCGTTATTTTGATCTGTATCGCCTGAATTTGAATTCTGAGGAGGAAGAACGGCTGACAGAGGATTCACGTCTGATTTCACCATCCTTCAATCCTGATTCAAATCTGCTGGCGGCAATCACCACGTATGATGGCACTTCCAATATCATGGTCAGCGCCATCGATTCAATTGACTTTAAACCGCTGACACATCAAGATAATGGCATGCACATGATTTCTCTGACTTGGGCAGGGGAAAACTTACTGGTGGATGCTGTCATTCATCAGCAGCGCAGCATTTATCAGGTGGATGCAGATGGGAATCTGATTGAATTGACAGATCCTCAGTTTGATTCACGTGATATGACCGGGACCCGGAACAACCTGGTCACAGCCGACAATCGAAGCGGTGTTTTTAATTTGCATCTCCAGTCACCGGAGGGTGACGGATTCATCACCAATGTTACCGGTGGAGCATTCATGCCCGATCTCGGTTCAGACGGGCGAATTTTGTACAGTCTGTATTTGGACGGCTCATACAATATTGCTGTCCTAGATCCTCAGCCCTCGTTCATCCCTGATACCCAGGTGGGCTACAGCGAAGATTATTTCCAAAATTATCCCCTTTCAGAGCTTTATGATTTTGGACAGAGACTACCGGAACGCCCTTATGAAGACACAATGCCCCGCCCATTTATCCTGCCCCGGTTAATGTGGGACTACGAAACACTGAAACCGGGCGCTTATATGTTTGCCAATGATGTTCTGGATAAATTATTTGTCTTTGGCGGAGCCTCCATGAACAAGCTGGGTGACAAGGATATTTTTCTTATGTTCGAATTCAGCAAATGGGCACCGACAATCTATACCAATTTCTTTTGGCTGACCCGTAATGTCAACGAATTTTCCGGCCATGATAGCACACTTCATTATGATTACGTTGATGACCTTTCTTTTCGATATTTTATGGCGGACATTGGTATGCGCTTCCCATATAAAATCCACAAATTCTGGTTGGAATATTCCTATACCCAATATATTCAGAATGTGGATCGTCATGATATCGTCTCCATCACGGGTCAATCAGCGTCTGAATTTGGGATCAGTTTCGATGTGTTTCATGGACATGCCGTAAAAGCCCGTTGGCAAATGCGGGCCATCAAACCGCAGTTTGCCGGACACATGTTGCCCTCCAATGGATTTGAAATTGAGGGTCAATTGGGCTATGAGTGGAATTCCTTCTTTGATTCTTTAAAAGTCAATGAAAAATACAGCACCCTCGAGTCCGGTCTGTCACCCAATCACACGGCGCGTCTCAGCCTTGACGGGACGAAGCATTTTACCTTGAACCACGACCGCAAGATCGTTGGCACAGTGCGATCCCGGGCGGAAACCATGTTTAACGAAGATGTGGATGACTACTTTTATTATTTTGGCGGCGGTCTTCCGGGGATCAGGGGCTATTCTTTTTATGACTCGACAATGTCCGGTACTTCACTTTGGATCAACACTGGAACGGTGCGACTTCCGGTTTTTCTTGAAAAATCCTTCGGCTGGGGCCCCTTCATGTTACAGCATATGTCTGTGGGACTAACCGGACAATTCGGCGGCGGTTTTAATGGTTCTGTCATCGATTGGATTGATAACCAGGATTATAAACTCTCCTCGGGGATGGAAATGAGGCTCAGCGGGTATTCCTTTTATGGGTATCCTACGGCCCTGGCCTATGAGTATCATATTCCCCTGGCAGACGATATTGAAAAAAAGGGACGACATTATCTAACTTTGCTCTTTGATTTCTATCGACCCTGAGGAATCCAAAAGGGAATAAGATTTTTTTCGTGGGCTAATCCCCAATCCGGAATTCATAATTGAGAAAAACGAACATAATAAGAGAACTTACCATGTCAAGACCCATAACCTCACTCTTGTTTCTCGCTCTGATCTTTTCAATGGCGGCTGCCGCTATTCCCTCCAATTGGGATAAGGTGGCCTTGGTCTATGGTCTGGCTGATACAACTGAAATGGCCACAGCAGATACTTTATCCCTGCTCAATGTAAGACCGGAGAACTACAAATTTCCGGGAAGAGCTCTGTTGTATTCCGGGATCCTGCCGGGAGCGGGAGAATTATATGCTGGGAAATGGAAGCGTGCCGTTCTCTTTGCGGGCCTGGAAGTGGCCGCTTGGACCATGTGGCTCAATTTTGAGGGCAAAGGTGATGATGCCACCTCAGATTATGAAGACTATGGTGATGAGAATTGGATGTTCGAAAAATGGATTGCCGATTTTTATTACTGGAACGTGCCCACCACAGATCCGCGCTATAACTACGCCAGTCAATTATTTTCAGTATATACTTCTACCGATACTATATACACCAATATCACTGAAGGCAGTCACTATGTATCCTTCCGCTATGTGGATGTATGGGATGATGAATTCAATCAGATTCACGGATACTATCCTGAAAAGACGGCCAGCACCAATGATACCCAAGTCTTTGGCAATTACCTCTGGCCTTTGTTTTCCGGAAAAACTGCCGAAGAAATTGCTACCACCGTTTATGATTCTCTCACCTGGAATTTCCGCATTCTCAAGGATCATACATTCTACGAAAATATCGGCAAGTACAACCATTTCTTTGCCGGTTGGCACGATGAACCAGAACCATTTGAAGACCTGGATGAAAATGGATTCTGGACTGCGGATGAACCCTATGTAGACACCAATGAGAATGGTATTTTTGATGAAAAATATATCAAAATCCACGATAATGGTAATTATCTGGTCGCATTGAATAAATATAACAATAAGTATGCAACAATGCGTGAAGATGCCAATGATTATAAAAAGATTGCCGGATACTTCACATCCGCAATCATGATCAATCATGTGGTCAGCATGTTGGACGCCGTCTTTGCCACTCATCAATGGAATAGCTCCCTCAATCCGGATATATCTGCCCAGGCATTATATGATCCGCGAACGCCCTACGGCATCGGGGGAGTATCCGTATCAATATCATGGTAACAAAAATGAAATTATCATCATTACTGCTGATTCTTGTCCTGCCAATTGTCATCAGCTGCGGTGGCAAGGAAGTCGAAGTTGAAGAGGATCAAACCATTCGATTTGACAGAGGAGTGGAACTGTTTGAAAAAGGGAAATACTCCGCTGCCCGGGAAGAACTGGAATTCATTGTGATGAATAATCCCGGATCGCGGGAAGCTTTAAATGCCCAATTCTATCTGGGTGAAGTGTTTTTCAAACAGAAAAAATATCCTGAAGCTACTGTTGAGTATGAACGTTATATACGCTATTCCCACGATACTGATCGGATTGCCAAAGCCCGGTTTCGGATATGTGAATGTGCGGTAAACGCCAGTAATCCCTACCATAAAGACCAGGGAGCCACCCTGAGAGCCTTAACGCGTCTGCAGGAGTTTATCGAAGACTATCCAGCAGAACCTCCCTACCAGGAATATGTAGAGCAGGCCGAAGGTGAAATTCGCGATATCCGCAACAAATTGGGGCGGAAGGAATACGAGAGTGGCCGTCTGTATTTGAAACTGGAGGAATATGAGTCAGCCCGCGTTTATTTCGATGAGGTTTTAAATACGTTCTATGACACCGAGTATGCTGATGAAGCCCGACTGGCAATCCTGTTCAGCCACATTCTGGAAAAAAACCGCACTGCGGCAGAGGAGTATCTAGAACAGGAGAAGGCAAGATTTTTATCTCCTGAAAAGTACCAGGAAGGATTGGATCTCCTGACCGCCACGGCAGATGGTAAGTTGACCCTCCAAGAATTCGTCCGGTTATATCGGTGAGAATTACTCTCCTGGGTGGATCTTTCGATCCACCGCATCGTGGCCATCTGGAAATGGCCCGATTTTGTGTGCAGAATTCTCAGCGACTTCTGATTATCCCCGCTGCACATGCTCCCCTAAAAAAACACAGTCCCATTGTTTCCGATGAACATCGAATACACATGCTGGAACTTTTACTCTCCCCGTTGGATGGCTGGGAAATTGATACCTGGGAATTACTGCAAAATCCACCTAATTTTACTATTGATACCCTGACAGAAATGCGCCGCAGGTTCAGGGATGCTCAGTTTACCATTGCCATAGGACAGGACCAATTGGTTCAATTCCGGCAATGGAAGAATTGGGCTGTCATCGTAAAATGGGCGGACTTATTGTGTTTCAGACGCAGCGGAGAATTACCAGCATATGATATCAGTGATCTGCCCTTGACTTGGGTTGAGGATTTTGATTATGCCATTTCCTCAATGCAATTGCGGGCCATGCTTGTTCGTAAAGATCCTGCGGTTTCCCAATGGATCCCACAATCTGTCCTGGAATATATCAACGATCATGCACTCTACAAAAATAATCAAGTGCAAGGATAACGAACTTCATTTAAATTCTCAATCCTGCAGATAAAGCGATTTATGGAATTCATACACATACTTTATATTTTAATTTCATTGGTTCTGCTCTGGAAGGGTGCCGATTCACTGGTGGAAAGTGCTGCCCGAATCGCCTACACCCTGGGCATTTCACAATTGGTCATCGGTCTTACTGTTGTGGCATTTGGGACCAGTGCACCCGAATTTGCAGTGACCTTGAATGCTGCTATTAAAGGTCAGGCCAATATATCAGTTTCCAATGTGATTGGCTCCAACATTTTCAACTTGGGCTTTATTCTGGGTGGGGTGGCCATTCTCCAAACCATCCGTACAAATGCCCGGATTGTCTGGCGGGACGGTATGGTGCTGATTGCGACAACGATCACAATCCTGTTTTTTTTATGGGATCTTCACTTCACCCGCCTGGAAGGTATTATCCTGCTATCAGGTTTGATTATATACCTCAGTTCCCTGTTTATAATGAAGGAAGAACCTGATACGGATATAGAATTGGAGCAGGCTACCCGGAAGGATTATTTAATTCTTCTGGGGGGAATTGCTGCGGTCGTATTGGGCGGGCATCTCCTAAAGGAAGGTGCTGTGGGGATCGCTGAAAGCATGGGCGTTTCCCAATGGATAATAGGTGTTACTATCGTTGCTGCAGGAACTTCCGCACCTGAATTTGTCACCAGCTTGATGGCCGCAATAAAGGGACATCACGGCATCTCTGCCGGAAATCTTATCGGCAGCGATCTCTTTAATCTGTTGGGCGTTTTGGGCTTGGCAGGTGTCCTCAGCCCAATGACCATCAGTGAACAGGCTCGGGGCAGTTTGCTTATGCTGGTGGGTATGGTGATCATCGTGGTCATTATGATGCGCAGCGGCTGGCAATTATCCCGTAAAGAAGGAATCTTCCTGGTGACCGTCAACTTGCTGCGGTGGGTAGGAGATTACCTTGGGCATGGTGGTTAAGCAGCCCTGGCAGGTAATTCTTTTTTACACCGCGGATTCGATTCTTCACTATGATCCGCTTTGAAAATGTAACCGCAACTTACACTGAACAGGTCGGCATTCACGACCTGTCTTTACATATACCCCCCGGTGAAATGGTCTTTCTTATGGGACCCACAGGAGCAGGAAAATCCACAATTCTTCGGACGATTTACCGAGACATACCTATCCAAAGCGGCCACGTCTTTATTGACGGTAATGACATCACCCGTTATCGTGGGCGCCGCACCGCATTCCTGCGACGCAATATTGGCACTGTTTTCCAGGATTACAAACTGCTCCCAGATTGGAATGTCTTTGAAAATGTAGCCTTACCCCTGCGCATCTCCGGCAAACCCCGGCAGGAATTGCGTCAGGCTGTCAACAGCGTTCTGGAACAACTCGGATTGCTTGACAAACGACGTGAGCGTCCCCAGGAACTCAGCGGCGGCGAGCAGCAAAGAGTGTGTATCGCGCGGGCCCTGGTGAAAGAGCCCTATATCATCCTGGCCGATGAACCTACAGGTAATCTTGATCTTATTACTTCAGATGAAATCCTGGATATCTTTGAAATTGCTGCCAACAGCGGCACAACAGTATTGATGGCCACCCATAATTTTCCCCTGATCCGTCCCCGGAAAAAGCGATTCATTGAATTGGATGCCGGCCGACTGGTGGAGACATGATGTCACGGTTTTGGTTTTTATTCCTGGAAAGTTTCCGGGCATTGTTCAGAGCCCGCACCCAGGCCATGATTGCCGTGATGACGATCTATATCTCTCTTGTGATTTTCAGCGCATCCTATCTGCTGTACATTAACCTTATCGGCTACACACTGGATGTACGCAAACACTATCGAATAGATGTGTTCTTTGCACCTGATTTAAATGAAGAACAAAGTGTGGAAGCCTTTAACCGAATTCTGCTTATCGACGGTATAGAACAAGGCGATTTCGTAGATGCAGATCAAGCTGCGGCGATTTTTTTAGAGCATTTTGAGTTGGATGTAGTGGCGATGATGGGTGAAAATCCTCTACCCCTGGGAGGTCATTTTGAAGTTGCAGCCAGCTATCGAGATACTCAACGCATGCAGGAAATCGTCACTGAAATTCGTCTGGTAATGGGCGTTGATCAAGTGGTTTTTAAGGCTGATCTCG
>JGI10211J34971_10003942_pt1 | contig 11821 bp, 9 predicted proteins | sample Etolagsediment_FD_34971 | JGI IMG/M metagenome (IMG submission 34971)
AGTAATTCATAGAGCTACAGTAACAGATGCAAATCTGAATTATGTAGGTTCTATCACTATTGATGAAGAGTTACTTGATGCTGCAGCTTTAAGAGTTGGGCAAAAAGTAGAGATAGTAAATGTAAATAATGGTGAGAGATTTTCAACTTATGTAATCAAAGGGAAAAGAGGTTCTAAAGATATGTGTCTTAACGGAGCCGCTGCTAGAAAAGTTGAGATAGGTGATAAAATTATTGTTATTGCTTATGGTTCTTATCATAGTGATGAACTTGAAACTTATAAACCTATTGTTGTTCATGTAGATGAAACAAATAATATCACAGAGATAACAAATGAACTTATTGGGAGTGACCACTAATGTTTGAGGGTATTGACTTAAGTAAAATAAATCTTGGTGATATGATGGGTCAAGTAGAAGAGATGACAAAAAAAGCCAAAGAAGAGGGTGCTAAGCAAACTTTTACTTCTAAAGTAGGTGGTGGAATGATAGAACTTTCTATAAATGGAAACTCAGAGGTTATTGATTTACAAATTGATGATTCTTTACTTGAAGATAAAGATTCTTTACAAATACTTTTAATAAGTGCTATGAATGATGTAATAAAACAAAGTGATGAAGCTAAAAAATCACAAGCACTCAATATGATGGGTGGAATGAACCCTTTTAAACAATAATCTTACCAGATGTGCAATAAAGAGTTATTAACAAATTTTGAAAATTATTTAAATAATAATTTACCGTCTTCAAAAACATTTCATCCTATTTTTGAAGATGCTTTACAAGATATGTTAAAGGCAGGCGGAAAAAGATTTCGTCCTATGCTTCTTCTTTCAATTGTACAAGCAATAGAGCCGCTTTTATTAAAAAATAGTTTCCCAATAGCTTTAGCAGTTGAATTTTTACATACTTACTCTTTAATACATGATGACTTACCAAGTATGGATGATGCTGATTTACGAAGAGGACATCCAACACTTCATACAACATATGATGAAGTTACTGCAATTCTTGTTGGGGATGCTTTAAATACTCATAGCTTCTATCTTCTTGCAAATGCACCATTGAGTAGTGATGTTAAAATAGAACTTATCAAAACACTTAGTAGTGATGGTGGAATTGATGGAATGATTATCGGTCAGGCTATAGATTGTTATTTTGAAAAACAACAAATAGAACTTGATAAATTAGAGTTTTTACATATACACAAAACAGCAAAACTTATTGCAGGAAGTTTAAAAATGGGTGCAATTATAGTAAATCTTGATGATACAACTCAAGAAAAACTTTATAATTTTGGAATAGATATAGGATTACTGTTTCAAATTCAAGACGATATTATAGATGAAACTGCAACTCAAGAGGAAGCAGGAAAAACTACAGCAAATGATGGAGACAAAAACTCTTTTGTAAACCTTTTAGGACTAGAAGGTGCGATTCAAAGTGCAGATATATTAGCAAAAAAATGTGAAGATACTCTTCACGAATTTGATGCAAAAATAGAGCAAAACTTAGAAGAGCTATTGTCTCACTACCTTAAGAGACATAAAATATAATAATTTCATAGCATTATAAACAACTTTTGTATATAATCGCTTTTATGATTAACATAGAAAATATTCAACAAGCAAAACAACGACTAGATAGTATAATAAGAATTACACCTATAGCTTATGCACCAATATTAAGTGCAAATAGCGGTGGAGATATTTATTTAAAAAAAGAAAATTTACAACTTACTGGAAGTTTTAAACTTCGTGGTGCTTTTAATAAAATAGCAAAATTAAACCAAGATGAACGAGCAAAAGGTGTAGTTGCAGCAAGTGCTGGAAATCATGCGCAAGGTGTAGCATTTAGTTCAAAACATTTTGGATGTGAAGCAACTATTGTGATGCCTGAAGCAACACCGCTTTTAAAAGTAAGTGGTGTAAAGTCTCATGGTGCCAATGTGGTTTTACATGGTGCTAACTATGATGAAGCATATAAATATGCTACAGACTTTGCTAAAGAAAATAATAAAACATTTGTTCATCCCTTTGCAGATGATGATGTGATTGCAGGGCAAGGGACTATAGGACTTGAACTTCTAGAAGAATTAGATGATATTGATATGATAATAATTCCAATAGGTGGCGGTGGACTTATCTCTGGAATTGCTAGTGCAGCTAAACAACTTAAACCATCTATTAAAATTGTAGGTGTAGTTGCAGCAGGTGCTAGAGCTATGAAAGAATCTTTTGAAGCTAAAACACCTATTGATTCTGTCTCTGTTAAAACTATTGCAGATGGAATTGCTGTTAGAGATATAACTCCTAAAATGTTAGATTATGTTTTAGAACTTGTTGATGAAGTTATTGAAGTTGAAGATAATGAGATAGCTTCAGCAATTCTTTTTTTACTAGAACAACATAAACTTGTGGTTGAAGGTGCAGGGGCTACTGGAACTGCTGCTATTATGCATAATAAGATAGATGTAAAAGGGAAAAAAGTTGTATTGCCTTTAAGTGGTGGAAATATTGATGTAACAATGCTTGCACAAATTATTGAAAAAGGTTTGGTAAAATCTTCAAGAAAAATGAATCTTGTAGTAACTCTTATTGATAAACCTGGAAGTTTAAAAATGCTTACGCAAATCTTTGAAGATTTAAGTGCAAATATCGTTCAAATAGATTATGATAGGAACTCTGTATCACTTGATTTTGGCGATGCAAATGTAACTATTGCCCTAGAAACAAAGGGAAAAGAACACCAACAATCAATTCGTGATAATCTAAAAAGTACTGGATATAGATTTAGAGAGTTATAAAAGTTAAATTTATAAGAAAGAGAAAATTCAATATTAAATTCTTACAAGAACTCTTTCTAATATTCTATGTTGAGATGGAATGTTGTTAATAATTTCACTATTACCGTGAAATACTTTCCAATTGTTTATTATTACAACTTGTTCAGGTTCCCAATGAATTTGATACAATGGAAGATTGTTAATAATATTATTTAATAAATATTTTGATTGAATATTTTTTTTGAAATATGGCTTCATAGAATTTTGATCGTATCTAAAAAAATAATTGTCATTTACTTTTTCTATGATTTTTCCAATAAAAAAGCCTCCTTGTGGAGTTCTGATCTTCCAAAGAGATTTATTAAATATATTGAAACTGTATTGATCAATAGCAGTAAATATTTTTTTTATTGTTGTAGTGCGATTGGATTGAGATGTTTTTTTTAATTTAAGTATGAGGTATTTAGGTGGTAGTTTATAATAAGCAGCATCGGTGTGAAATGGTATATTTTTTTTGTAAATGGAAGCATACTCTTTTATAGAAAGATTATTTGCTTTTACTCTTCCTCCAACTAGACCGAGTTCTGGTTCATTGGGAAGTATTGGTGTTGGTTTTCCAATTCGTTGTGCAAATGAAAGTAAGTCAAAATTTTTCATAATTCCAAGATCAATAAAGCCTTGAATTTCTACTTTGTGTAATATACTTTTTAGTGCTTTATCAGAAATCATTAATTTACCTCCATTCTAGGATCATACCCGCAGTCAGGTTTTGATAATAGATTATCAGAGTCTCCAATCGCTCCAGGTCTACAATCAAAACAAGCATACCTAAATTCACAAACAGAGCATCCATCTATTTTTTCTTTTGTTAAATTTATAAGTTTAAGATAATTTTCATTTTGAAGTATAGTATTTAGAGACTGATTTAGTAGATTTCCTAAAATTGGTTTTCTCATCATAATACATCCCATAATATCGCCATTAGGAGCAATAGCTAAATGATCAGAAAAACAATTATGTTGTAAACTGTATTTTAATAAATTATTTGGATCAAAAGAGACAAATGAAGGTAGAATATTTTTTGTAGATATTTTAGTTGGGCATTCTTGTATTGCTCTACCAACATTATAATGTTCTTGAATGTCATAATGATATACACCTAAGTTTTCAATGAATAACTTAATATCAATATCTGAATAGGTGTTATCATTCTTGAAATAACCAACAAAGACATGAATATTTTGTTTGACTAATTTTTGAATTATTTTAGTGGTTTTATCCCATGAACCTAATTTGTTTGTCATTTTATCATGCTGCATGGAATTTATTCCATATAGAGATGTTGAGATACTCAAGTTTTGATTTAAAATAAAATCTATATCACTATTTGTAATTTGATATAAATTAGAAAAGATACCAATTTTTGTGTGAGGGGAATGCTCTTTAATAAATGTAGTTAATGATTTTATTAAGTCTTTTCTTATTGTAGGTTCTCCTCCAATAAATGTAATATAGTCAACACCATGAGCTAAAATTTTTTTCACAATAATTTTCCACTCTTTTAGGTTAAGTTCATTGGTTCTATCGACAGTGTTATCAGAAGACGCATAACAATGGCTACAATGAAAATTACAAAAGAGTGTAGGCTCAATCCAAACTCTTAAGAAATGGTTTTTTCTAGAGTTAGTATGTGTCTGATTTATTCTAAAATCAATATCATAAGGTTTTGCTATTCCTGCCTCAAGCCAACCTTTTTTTCTCATCGTTGATAAATGTAACCATAAGTTATCACAGTCGACTTTTTTTGGAGTGAGCCTTACTCCAGAAGAAATTTGTTGTAATAATTTTACCTCAATTTCACTTGCAGGTTCACATCTACCACTATTTAAATTATAAACAGCAAATCTATTCTCCCCCTTGAGAAGTTTGACATTCTTTTTAATTCTCATTATTTAAATTAATAAGAACCTTTGGGACATTGATCTTCCTTAGGTTTACAACCTTTTGTGATAGCCTCATTGCTCAATGCTTCTACAGGTGGATAGATTGTTATAATTTGTACTATACTCCCTGACGCTTGAGCCTCTTGAATAACATTACCTAAAAACTCATATACTTCATCATTCCCTTGATTTATAACTATTGTTTCCTTACTTTTTTCAGACATGATATCCTCCTTAAGATAATATTAAGAATATTATCTATTATTTAAACTTAAAATTAAATAAAATGAAAATTAGCATTAAAAAAAATGTAAGTTTTAATATTTTTTATTATTTACTAACTTTATTCTTATTTTTGTATATTATATTTGTCTTTTCAAAGCTAAGATATTTGAGATACCTTTAATCACTTCCTAACGAAAGATTAAATATAATCAACCATTATGAAAAAAGATATTTTAACTATTAAAAATGACAATACTTTATTAAAAGATGGTAGATGAAAGAAGAAATTCAAGGGATATTAGAAGATAAGTCGATTCTTTTAACACAGCAGTATTTTAAACTTCAACAGCTTTTTGAAGCGAAGTATGGGAAAGATACCGTTGTATTGATGGAGGTTGGAACTTTTTTTGAGACCTATGAAGTCAATAATGACGAGGAAAAAATAGGGAAAGCCAAAGAGATAGCAGAACTATTAAATATCCAACTCACAAGAAAAAACAAATCAATCCTTGAAAACTCACAAACAAATCCTTTAATGGCAGGTGTTCCTGCTGTTTCTTTTGAAAAACATATCAACCGTATCATTCAAGAGCAAAAATATACTATAGCTATTATCAAACAAGTGGGAGTGCCGCCAAAGGTAAGAAGAGTATTAGATGCTATTATCTCTCCTGGAACAAATTTTGATTTTGCTGTTTCTAGTGATGAAAATACGATAACTTCACTTACTATTGATCAAATACGAGGAAACTATCTTGTAGGGTATAGTGCAATAGATGTAACAACTGGAAAATGTTTTTTCAATGAAGTATTTGGAACAAGTGAAGACCCAAGTTTTGCACTTGATGAAGTTTTTAATTATATGAATATGCACAAAACAAGCGAAGTGATAGTGACTTTTTGTGAGAAAAGTATCAATCAAAAAGAAGTGATAGAGTATCTTGAATTATCACATAAAACTTTTCATATATCACAAATTAGACCAAAAATAAGTTATCAAAATGAGTTGTTTAGAAATGTATTTGAGATAGAATCTCTTTTGACTCCTATTGAACATCTTAATATGGAAAGATTTGCCTTAGCCTCAGAATCTTTAGCGATACTTATAGATTTTGTTATAGGTCATGATAGTAAAATTATAGAAAAACTCTCTTATCCTGTAAAACTTGATATTAGTCGATATATCTATTTGGGAAACAATGCACTTGAACAGTTAAATATACTAGAAACTCCACATCAGCCAAATTTATTAAAACTTATCAATAATACCTCTACAGCAATGGGAAAAAGACTTTTAAAAGAGCGATTAACGCATCCTATAAAAGATGAAAAAGAGTTAAATAGGCGATATAAACTAAGTTCAGATTTGTACGATTACCATGCTCCTATTGAAAATAGTTTGAGCAATATTTATGATATAGAAAGATTGACACGAAGAATTAAACTGAACCGATTGCACCCTTTTGAACTGAATTATTTGTATGATTCTTTGGGAAGTATCAAAGAGATAGTCAAGTTTATGGAAAACTATAACTTTGTAAAATCACCTTGTAGTAGTGAAGATATAGAAATATTTATCAAAACTATAGATGAAACTTTTGATCTTAGTTGTAGTGGTAAGTTTATGCTTAAAGATATTGATTCTAATATGATAGCACAAGGTATTGACAGTAAAATAGATGAACTTTTAAAACAAAATAATGAGTTAGAACAGAAGCTTGATATTTTTAGAATACATATCTTAAAATTTTTAAAAAGCGATGATAAAAATCTTATTTCGATAAATCGTTTAGGAAAAGAGGGATTTTTTGTAGGATTGACAAAAAATAGATTCAGTTCAATTAAAAAAGAACTTTTAGAGTCACATCTGATAATAGATGATGAGCTTTATTTATTTAAAGATTTTTCAATCAAAGTACAAACTACAAGTGTAAAAATAACAAACAAACTCACAGCAACTATCTCAGATAAATATGTACATAACTTACAAAAGATTATAGAGCTTAATAAAATAGTTTTTAAAGAAAAAATAGAATATTATGAGAAAAAATTTGCTTCAATGTTGATAGATTTAGTTTCTTTTATAGCTGAAGTTGATTTAACAGTTTCAAATATAAAAACAGCTAAAAAATATAACTATGTAGCTCCAAAAATTATAAAACAAGATGAAGAGAAAACAAACTTTTTAGAACTGATTGATTTACGACATCCGATTATAGAATCAACAGAAGAAAATGGTATTTATGTACCAAATGATATTGTTTTGGGAGATTTGACAAAAGTATCAAAAGAGCACAAAGATAACTTAATAGTAAAAAATTCACGGCCAGATAATATACTGGATAACAAGATGCACGGTATTTTACTCTATGGTATAAATAGCAGTGGAAAAAGTTCTTTGATGAAGTCAATAGGTATTGCTGTGATTATGGCTCAGGCTGGATTTTATGTACCTTGTAAATCTATGAGATTTTGTTTATTTGATGAGGTATTTACGCGAATTTCTGGAAGCGATAATATCGCTAAAGGGTTATCTTCTTTTGCAGTTGAGATGTTGGAATTAAAAAATATTTTTAATCGTGCAACACCAAATTCACTTGTACTTGGAGATGAGATAAGCCATAGTACAGAAACTATGAGCGGAGTAAGTATCGTAGCATCTGCTATACTTAAACTCGCCTCTTTAAAATCTCAGTTTGTATTTGCTACGCATCTCCATCAATTACCAGAAATTGAAGAGATAGAGAAGCTAAAAAATATTATATGTTTACATTTGAGTGTTTTTTATAAAGAAGAGGATGATAAGCTTATTTTTAATCGAAAACTCTCTTATGGAAGTGGAAGCAGTATGTATGGTTTGGAGTTTGCAAAATCATTACATATGGATAGAGAGTTTTTAAGTGTTGCAAATAGTATTAGAAAACGACTTACTGATGATTATGATACGATTGAAAGATTGTCTCAGAAAAAAACAAGCACTTATAATAAAGACTTGTATGTAACTTCATGTGCGATATGTGGAGCTAAAGTGGATGATGTACATCATATTAAAGAGCAGCAATGTGCAGATGAGAAAGGTTTCATAGGGCATATAAATCAAAATCATAAATTTAATCTTATTCCATTGTGTAAGAAGCATCATAAACTAGTGCATGAGGGGAAGATAAATATTAATGGGTTTGTGACCACTTCAAAAGGCTTAGAACTTCACTATAGTAGTGTTGAATAGTTATAATAAATATAATGGTAAAAATAAAATAATTAATTTTACTTTATGGTTTCTATGATAAAATTTGTATAAGATGAATGGTTACCTAATCGTTCACTTTAATACAAGGAGAATCCTCATGAATACAAGTATAGTAGGAAGACATGTAACTTTAACAGATGAATTAAAATCACACATAGAAAGTACAATAGATACATTTAAAAAATATAATTTAGATATGATCTCTGTAAATGCAATTGTTTCTCAAGAACAAAAACATGGTAAAAATGTAATCACATTTGAATATGTTTTAAATATAGCAAACATTGATACAGTTGTTGTAAAACAAAAAGATAAAGATTTACACAGTGCAATTGATATAGCTACAGATAGAGTTTGTAAAATATTAAGAAGACACGCTGATAAAATAAAAGCGCATGATGCTGTAAAATTAACTAACCTTGATATAGTTGAACAAGAAGATGGTGTTGCACAGGAACTTGAAAAATTAGATACTGAAATAATTCCTATGAGATTAGGGTCTTATAAACCAGTAGAGATAGAAGAAGCGTTAGCAGACTTAAAAGGAAGTGATGCCTTATTTAAAGTTTTCTACGATATGGATGATAACTTTAGAGTATTATATAAAATGAAAGATGGGAAAAGTTTCGGTTTATATTAATAGTTTATTTAAAACTTTCAAAGGGTTGAGTTTTTACTCAACCTTTTTTTATGGAACAAGACTTTTACAAGACTTTAATATGCTACTATTTTATCTAGATATGACAGAAAAACAAACTGAGGAATTCTATGGAAAGTTGTTCAAATATTGGATGGAAAGATGTGTATAACATAGGTCATGAAAAAGTAGATAGTGAACATAAAAAACTATTTGAATTAGCAAATAATGTTGCAAATTGCATTAATGATAAAAATGAAATAATGAAAAGTGTAAAAGAGTTAGTAAAATATACTAAGTTTCATTTTGCAAATGAAGAGCAATATATGAAATCAATAAATTTTACATATTTAGAAGATCATAAAAAATTACATAAAGATATAGTGAATAATCTTAATGTAATTTTAGAAAATGTAAATAAGATGGATTTTAATGAAATTTCGGAAGTTTTGTCATCTTTTATTAAAAATAATATAATTTCACATATTTTAACTGTAGATAAAAGAGTACATCATTTTAGAAGAGACAAAGAGGAGTTGAGAAAAATTTTTCAGTGGAAAGATATATATAAAATCAATAATGAACAAATAGATAAAGAGCATAAAAAATTATTTGATATTGCTTTAAAAACTTTAGAATATAAAGAAGGTACAAATATCAAAGAACATATAAGAAATGTTCTTATAGAACTATATGACTATATGAAAATACACTTTGCAAATGAAGAAAATCATATGAGAGAACTTCAATATGAAGCTATTGATGAACATATAAAAATTCACGAAACTATTATAATTCAATTAAATGAGTTTATTAAAAAACTACCTACACTTAGTATTGAAAAATTTGAGAGACTTTTAATAGAATATATGGATGTTTGGTTGATCAATCATATTATTGTAGAAGATCAAAAAATAATTTGTAAGGAGAACTCTATAAGCTATAATAGTAACAAAAAATAATTTTATTTTAGAATTTTGTACAAAGTTTAAATAACTTAAAGTAAATATGTACTATAATTATTATTTAATCTTATAATTAAGTATAAGTTATTAGTATAATAAGGAAATGATATGCAAAAACTTCTAGGACAACTCTCTTTAAAAACAAAACTTCAAATTTTAACATTTATACCAATGGCAGGATTACTTTACTTTATTGTAACAACAGTAATTCATTCGTATAATCAAACACAAAATATGCAAAGATTAGTACCTCTTGTTCATGTTACAAATAATATAGCTCAAATATTAAATGAACAACAAATAGAAAGAGCTTATACAGCAGGATTTATTAGTAGTCATGGTGAAAACTTTGAAAATGAACTTATGACGCAAAGAAAAAAAGTAGATAAACTTTATAGTGATACAAAAAATTATATTATCACGATGGAAGTAAAAACAGAAATTAAAGATTTGTTAGATAAACAAACATCAGCTGTGTATAAACGACTTGGTGGAGTAAGAGCTGAGATTAGAAAAAATAATGTTCAAAATACTCGTGCCACAAATGCTTTAAACTTTTATACTTCAATGAATAATAGTTTACTTGAAACATTATTGTTATTAACGCATTATAGTGATAATGCAAGGATTACATCACAAATAATTGCATATTATAATATTTTAGCAACTAAAGATGACACAGAATTGATTCGGTCTTATGGGCTTAATACGATTAATGAACTTGATAATATAACAGATGAAGATGATAATAGCAAAAATATATTATATGGACAAATAAAGTTAAAATCTGTTCTTTCATCAGAAGCTTTAAAATTAACTGTATTTTTAAAAGTTGCAAACAAAGAAACATTAAATTTTTATAATAATCAAATGAAAACAGCCAAATTAGATAACTACAATGAATTTGTAAGGTCTTTAGCAAATGATGAAGATTTAGAACTATATGAAGGGGAAGGTGAAAACTTTTTTAAATTAGCAACTCAAAAAGTTACAATATTTCAAAAAATAGAGAAACATGTAGCAAACAATATTCAACACTATATTAAAAAATTAAAAAAAGATGCACAAGGGGTATTTATTAGTAATGCTGTGTTGGGTGTTATTGTTTTAGGTCTTACTCTTATGGTAGGATTATTAATCTATAGAAGAATTGATTCAGATATGAAATTACTTAAAACAAATTTATTAGGTTTTTTCGATTTTATATCAAAAAAACAAGATGATATGGATATAAAAGATGTTGATGGGAGTGATGAGTTTGCAATTTTGATTAATACTATTAATAAAGAAGCTTTAAAAACAAAAGATGTAGCAAATAAAGATAACCTTGTATTACAAGAGATTGATGAAACAATAAGTAGAGTAGAAAATGGATTTTTTACTTATAATATTAAATCAGATGCTGGAAGTGAAGGTGTAAAGCTTTTAAAAGACAATGTAAATAATATGATCAACACAACAAAAGAGAAATTAGATACATTGAATTTAATATTAGAGTCTTATGGACAATATAAATATGATTTTAAACTCAATGAAACACAACGAAAAGGGATGGCAGGAGATATTGGTACACTAAGTACTTCTTTACTTGCTTTAGGTGAAGATATCTCTATTTTTATGGCTACATTTAGTAATGTTGTAGAAAAATTAAATGATAATACAAATATACTTTTAACAACTTCATCATCTCTTTCTAACTCATCAAATCAACAAGCAGCTAGCTTAGAAGAAACAGCTGCTTCAATAGATGAGATAACATCTACTATAAAGTCAAGTGCATCAAATATCTCTCATATGTCTTCAATTTCAGATGAATTGCAAGAGAAAGCCAACCGAGGAAATACTTTAGCAAATAATACTTCAAAAGCTATGGAAGAGATTAATGAAAAAATAAACCAAATTAATGAATCTATAACAGTAATAGACCAAATAGCATTCCAAACAAATATACTTTCACTAAATGCAGCAGTAGAAGCAGCAACAGCAGGGGAAGCAGGAAAAGGGTTCGCAGTAGTAGC
>JGI10211J34971_10003943_pt1 | contig 11815 bp, 10 predicted proteins | sample Etolagsediment_FD_34971 | JGI IMG/M metagenome (IMG submission 34971)
TGAGTTGTTTGGAAACATTTACCCCGCCTCGAACCCCTTAGGCATCACAGCTCCTGAACAGGGAGCCCTGAGCGCAGCACTCTTCTTGGGGCCTTCCTCTAACGTCTACGCTGGAACAGTGCTCGATGACTATTCATTTTTTGGGACCAATAGCGAGGGTCAGATTGGAAATGTAACCGTTGAAGGTAACGCCCAGATTGCGTTGGATTCGTCATTAACCGCAGACGATCCGTCCGCTTTTGGTATCGCCCTCGTCAAAAGCACCACAACAAGTCCTCCCGCGCCCATGCCGGAACCTTCCATCCTGATGTTATTCGCTGGCGGCTTGCTGGGCCTTGGCCTGATAAGGCGTCGCCAGAAAAAACACTGAAGCTAACTCATACATTCAACAAGAAAGCCACCTCTTAAGGTGGCTTTTTTATGTCCGCCATGACCTATCGGGCCGATTCCCCAGCCAATCGTTGAACTTTGCGCGCAGCGACTGTCAACACTATTTGACTGGTTGCGGTGGTGCCGGATGATACTATGAGCCCACCCAATCGAGAATCACCCTGATTCAACTGTTTCGACCACGGACAATACCCATGACCGACCATAAACGACGCAAACTAATCCTGGGCCTCGGCGGCGCGCTGCTGACCGGCCACACGATGGCGGCATCGATGGTGCCGACACCACGCCAGCCGGCCGGGCCTTTCTACCCGGCCGAGATTCCGCTCGATGACGATAACGACCTGACCCAGGTCATCGGCCGCCCCGGTCGCGCCCGGGGCGTGATCAGCGATCTCGAGGGGCGTATCCTCGACATCAACGGCAAGCCACTGCGGAACCTGCGCATCGAGATCTGGCAATGCGATGGCAACGGGCGTTACCGCCACCCGGGTGATGTCGGCGGCAAACCGATCGATGAGAATTTTCAGGGGCATGGCGCGAACCTGACCAATCAACACGGCCAGTACAGGTTCCGCACGATCCGGCCTGTCGCCTACCCGGGGCGCACACCGCATATTCATGTCGCGGTGTTTGCACCCGGTGAACGCCCGTTCGTAACCCAGTTGTATGTCGACGGCGAGCCTGGCAACGCCAGCGATTTTCTGTACCAGCGCATCGCTGCGGAGAAACGCCAGCTGGTGAGTGCGAGATTCGAGCCAACAGGCAACGAGGGAGCCGATCTGCAAGCCCGCTTCGACATCATCCTGGATCGCCGGGACGGAACGCCCCCCGACGCCTGAGAGTCCGCCCGGACTACCAGGCCGTTGCGCCCGGTCGGTAGTCTGGATGGCGGGCAACGAAATGCATCAACACCTGGTTGAGCTTTTCCGCCTCGTCGTGCCGCCCCTTGATCCGTGCACACTCAATGTCGTCGAGTATGATGCGCTTGATCTTCAACACACCATCCGGGCAACGAATGAGATATTCCGACATCTCCGAGGCGACGGCATCGGGCACGTGTTCGTGAATGGCGATCGCTTCTATTTCTTCGCGGCTGCAATCGCACATTCCCATAATGTCTTCAATACTTAACATACTCCTCTCCTCTATTCGGGCTTAGCCAAAAATTTTGTTCAAGGGTGCTCCGATCATTCAATATCCGCAATGATCATGATCAACATAGAGATATATGCTTCAAGAAAATTCCAGCGGGAATATTAATAGTCAGTATTGATTACCCGCCCCGCATCGCAGCTTTCACATTCATAAGCCAGCACGGCGACGGGCTGCTATGATCCAGCATGTTGAACACTGACGCTCTCGTCCTGAATCAGGCACGATCCGCAGCATAAGGAGCCGATATGCAAACAGCCCATTCATCTCCCATTCGCGTACAGCGCAGCAAGGCGCTCATCCTGTTTGGCCTGGTGTTTTTTCTGGTCGGCGCGGGGTTTCTGCTGCTGTCGGTCGCGCCAACCCTGTACGATGGCTGGCGCATGCAATCCTGGCGCACGGTACAGGGCGCCTTGACACATGCCCGACTGATCACCCACCATTCGAGCGATACAACCACCTATGAGGTCGAGGCGCGCTACGACTATTCGGTCAATGGCTTGTCGTTTAGCCATCACCGTGTGGCGATCAATAGCGGCGCCGACAATATCGGCTCGTTTCAGCAACAGCTTGGGCAGCACCTGGAAGCCATGCTGCAGACGCAGCAGCCGGTGCCGGTGTATTACAACCCGGCCGATCCCGCCGAGGCCATTCTCAATCGCGACATTCGTTGGGGCCTGCTCGGCTTCAAGATGATCTTTGTGCTGGTATTCGGTGCGCTGGGCGGCGGCATCATGCTGTGGGCATTGCGCGGCAAGCGACGCCTGGCCATCGCCGATGCCGATGACAAGCCATGGCTGGCGCGTCCCGAGTGGCAAGACGGGGTTATTCGCTCGCAGGCCCGTGGCGGCATGATCGCAATCTGGATTTTCGCCCTGGTGTGGAACCTGATCAGCGCCCCGGCAGCATTTCAATTTACCTCGGTATGGCAGGATGAGGGGCTGGTCGCGCTACTCCTGCTGCTGTTTCCGCTGGTCGGACTGGGCCTGCTGTACTGGGCCATCAAGCTGACCCGCGAATGGAAACGTTTCGGCATCACACCGCTCACGATGGATCCCTTCCCCGGCGCGATTGGTGGCGATGTCGGCGGCGATATCCGCGTCAACGTGGCCTACCATCCATCGATGCTGTGCCGGGTCATCCTGAGCAACATCCACAGCTACGTATCCGGATCGGGTAAAAACCGCTCGCGCCGAGAATCGGTGAAATGGCAGGACGAGGGCTACGCGCGGGTATTTTCAGCCGGGGCCAACGCAACCCGCCTGCAATTTCGCTTCACCACCCCGCCCGGCCTGCAGGCAACCGAAGAACACTCAAACAGCTATCACCTGTGGCGGCTGCGGGTGGAACTGGAATTGCCGGGCACCGATCTGCAGCGGAGCTTCGAACTGCCGGTTTACCACACNGGCGAGAANTCNCGCCGCATCAGCATCGACTCGGCACACGAACGACCNGCCGGCGTCGCCGAGGCCAGCGCGCTGACGCTGTTGCCGCTGCAACGCAGCGGCAACACGCAGGTGATCGATTATGCAATGCTGCGCAAGCCTACTCACAGCCTGATGCTGTTTCTGTTCGGCGTGGTGTTTGGCGGCATCGGCGTTTTTCTCTGGAGCATCACCGCACAGGAAGGCTTTATGCTGTATGTCATGTCACTGATCTTCAACCTGGTGGGCTGGGGTATCGCCGCGGCGGGCATCTATGCCGCGTTCAATGCCCTTCAGGTCCGGCTCGATGGCCGTCAACTCAGCAGCACCCGTTCGTTGTTCGGCTTCAAGATTAGCGATCAACGCGTGGCATATGCAGAAATACGCAATATCAAGGTCAGCAAGGGCATGCAAAGTCAAAGCGGCAATCGTCATCACGTTGAATACCGCGTGTTCGCGTTAACCGATGGAGCGAAGATCGCCCTGGCCGAGAACCTGAACTCAGCGAGTGCGGCCAAGCTGGTTGAAGAGTACTTTCGCGAGGAATTTGGCCTGACCGACCCGCAACAGACGATCGACGCAAACGAGGTGAAACTCGATTTGTCGTGACGGCCTGTCGCTTCAAGGGCGCCTAGCAGTTTTCCTCAATCTGCTTGCGCAGTTTTTGCTCTTCCTGCTTTTTATGGTCGCTACTCAGGCGTTTCTTTTTACCGCTATCATCGCGGTAAAACACGTAATCCACGTCCTCGTAGGTGCGCAGGCGGTTTTTGAGCTGCACGCAGCGCCGCTCCTGCTGCTGGCGTTGTTGCGCGTTGCGCGCCGCTTCCTGCTCACGCTGCTGACGGCTGTATTCCAGATCCTTGAGCAACTCCTGTTGACTGCGCTGCTGGCGATTGCTGGTGCCGATACCGGAAGCACGCGGCGTTTTGATCTCCAGTTTTTGTGCGTTGGGCTGAGGTTTGTCGGAAAAGTGTACGTTGCCGTTTGCATCGGTCCATTTATACATCTGGGCGCTTGAGCCGCCTGACAGGAGCATCAGGCCCAGCAGCGCGATATGCAGACTCGAATTTTTCATGGCTTAGTCCTTTTAGTCAGCGGNAGGCGAAACGCAGTATAAACAAAAGCGAGGTACTCTTTGTAGTCTCCTTTTGGGAGAAAGGCGCNCAATCGAGTCGAACATCCATTCGCATGAATTCCAGTGCAGCAAAAGATCGGGCGCNATGNCGNNCGCNAAAAAGGCCGGGGAGACCCCGGCCAGTTCCTAAGTCAATCAGGCATTGCTGAAACCTGACTATTGCAACTCCAGTTCCACGCGTCGATTGGCGCGCCGACCATCGCGAGTATCATTGGATGCGAGCGGCTTGTCTGGCCCGTAACCTTTGGCCGTCAAACGATCAGGGGCGACACCTTGATCGACCAGGTACTGCCTGACGCTTTGGGCGCGGCTCTGCGAAAGATTCACGTTGGCCTGGTAGCTGCCGGTATTGTCGGTATGCCCCGCCACTTCGAACTTGAGATGGGGATTGGCCTTCAACACATCGGCAACCTGGTCCAAAGTTCGTTGACTGTCGGCATCGAGCACGGCGGTTCCGGTCTGAAACTTCACATGATCAAGCGCTATCGCCGCCTTCTCCAGTTCGCAACCGGTTTTGTCAACCGCTGTACCGGACGCTGTGCCGGGACATTGATCCAGAGAATTTACAATACCATCGTTGTCGTCATCCAGGGTAATCGCACAACCCGTCGCGTCAACCTTGACACCGGCGGCTGTGCCAGGGCATTGGTCACGGCTGTCTGTGATACCGTCAGCGTCTGAATCCATTTCACAACCGCGCGAATCGACCTTGACGCCTCTGGGTGTATCGGCACATTGATCGTTCATATCGGCCACACCATCCGCATCGCTATCTACCGGGCATCCGGTCGAATCGACATTTACGCCAGGGCCTGTATTCGGACAACGATCCAAACTGTCGGCGACACCATCAGCATCGCTATCACTGACACAGCCCACAGTATTGACGATTGCGCCAGCAGCGGTATCAGGGCACTGATCCTTGCTGTCAGCGACACCATCCTTATCGGCATCGCCGTCGATTATTTTCGGCGCTTTCTTCATCACGCCATCACAGCCTTCTATCGCCTGATCCGGGGTCCAGTATGATGTTCTCCAGCATTCGCCAAAATTATTTCTGACAATTTCTCCGCGCGAATCGGTGACATAAGGGCCCGCCTGCACATTGACAGTCGCCGCCATCGTAATGGCCATTGCTGTCGTTAATAGGTAGTTTTTTTTCATGGTCTCGTCCTATAAAAATATTGACTATCAGTCAGTTACAAATATCAAATTGAGGGGCCTGCGAGAATTCAGCGATGAATTACCCAGCGCGACCTTAAGGTTTAAATTCATTGGATTCAGAAGTATATGCATCCAGCGCCTGATTAACACCCACCAACTGTCAACGATTGTTAAACCCCTGGCCTGGCAGATCGCCCCAACCCCTTCAATGCAACGGCCGATCACGAATGCCCTGCGCCACCACCCATTGACTGTTTGACAGGCGGTACGATCGCCAGAGGCAAAGTCAGTGAGTCACCACGGGATCGAGAGCCTTTGCCTGTTCGATCCATTTTTCCACGATCGTTACACCCGGCGAAACCTTGCACAGGTGTTTCTGCTCGTTCACTTCTTTCATTTTTGCTGCCAGATTTTCAGCATTGCGATGACGCAACTCCTTTACGGAGTCAACACCGGAAGCTTCAAGCAACTCGGCAAACTGACCCGCGACACCGCTAATACGAAACAGGTCGCACATGTTGACCCAGTTAAGAATGAGCTTTTCGCTGATCCCGCTCTGCTGAGAAATGGCTTGCCGCCCTTTTTTAGTTGCACCAGCTTCGAGCAACTTGCTGGTAGTCGCCAGCCCCGCCTCAACCAGGCGTTCCGCATACGCCGGCCCTATACCTTCAATCTCTTTGATACTTTTGGTCATGGTGATATCTCCTTCGATCAGCTTGTAAAGATTTTCATACTAAAAATGTCGATTGAAACCGGCAACAGCATGCCGACATTCAATGATTCAACTATAAGAGACCGGATTCAGACTCACAATACCGTCGCGGCGGAGTTTACAATTGGTTACATTTGCCGCCTAAGGAATGCAACAGGGCGGCTCACTCATCAACCATTTGCCGGGGCTCCAGGCGTGGTATGCTAAAGCAGAAGCGAGAACCCTTGCCCGGTTCGCTATGTACCCTGACACGCCCGCCATGACGCTTGATCACGGCCTCGACAAAAGCCAGCCCAAGACCCACACCCTGTTTTCGCTCGACACCGTCCCCCTGGGTACGGCGAAACATTTCGAAAAGATGCGGTATCTCGGAAGGCTCGATACCACTGCCACGATCAATCACGCAGCATTCGATTGTATCCTTGACAATGTCTACCAGCACATTGACCTCAGCTCCCTTCTCACTGTGTTTGATAGCATTGGACAGGAGGTTGATTATGGCTCGCTCAAGCAGATCAGCATCGGCATGCGTCCAGCATTCTTCAGCGCTAAAATGATATTCAATCTTGATTCCAAGTTGGCTGGATAAAGCCCATAGCTGGTCAATGGCGTTGAGCGTGACAGATATAAAATCAATATCGAAAAAACGAATCTCGCTATCTGTGGTGGCACGTGACAGTTGCAGAAACTGCTCGGCCAGATGCAGGGTTTTATGGGTATGCCGTTCCATGCCCGAGAGCATCTCCAGCATATCATCGAGTGTCCGTTTATGCCTTGCCAGCTCGATCATTGCAAGCATCGATGATAGCGGCGCCCGCAGATCGTGCGACAAAAAGTCGAGCACCTCGTTGCGTTTGCGCTGCGCGGTTTTCAACAGGCTGATATCCGACAAATTCAGAATGAATCCGTACATTTCTTCGCCTGCAATTCGCAGTGGACTGAGCTCAACCAGAAGGTCCCGACCTGTCGCAAGCCGGGCCTGAGCCAGCACGCGCTCTTTTTGATACAGCACCGCCTTGATGATATCGGGCCAGATCTTGCCTTCATTCAATTCAACCTGCCGCATGATTTCACTGAAGGACCGCCCGGTCACGGTCGCATGGTCATCATGAAAAAGGTACCAGGATGCCCTTCGATTCGATAGAAGCACCTGACCATGACTATCACAGATGACAATGCCATCCGCCATACCGCTCAAACTGTCATCGACGATGCGCCGCAATTGCTCGTAGGCGTTCCCTGCGGCCTGAACCTGTTTGACCTTGCGCTCAAAAAGATCCTCTATGGCAGCGGATGATGCGGCCTGCCCACCTGACTCCGCTTGCAGCAGGTTGCTTAACAGTGCAATTTGTCCCGAACCAAGCTGGCTGTCAGTTTCCAGGCTCAAACCCAGCAGGCAGGGATTGCCGAAATACAGTATTCGGCCCCAGCGCTGCTGACCCTGCTGCAACCAGCCCTCCACAGGTATATCTTGTTGCGGCGGAGCAATCTTGACACCACCCTGCTTGAGAATGTTACCGGCTGTATCCTGCACGGCCCAACCCTCGATCGGCAACAGCAGCGACAGAAAATCCATTTCGACTGCGAGGTTGCGCTGGCGATGCAAAGATTGTGATTGCAATCGCTCCGATAATTGATCCAGCTCGAGATTGATATGTCGCATGGCGCGATCCAGTCGTTGCCAACTCCATAACGGGTAACTCAGCAATTGGAACAATACGGCTGTGGCCACCGCCAACCAGATGCCTGCCAGCCACATCAGCAATGCAGCCATTAACAATGTGGCCAGGGCAATACCAAACAACACCATCAACGTGGCGCCCGGTTTCAGAAACGGGTACAGCAACATCGGCAAGGCCACCAGCAGCATGGTCAAACCGATAACCCAGACCCGATCGGTCTCCGCAATGCGTAACCCCTGCCTCAGGGCATCGACCACATTGGCGACGATTTCCACACCCGGCATGATGCCGGCAGTTCCCGACAGCGGCGTTGGCAAGGCATCCCCCATGCCCTCGGCAGTCGTCCCGACCAGCACAATCTTGTTCTGGAACAATCCGGGGGTGTAATTTCCATCCAGCACCTGCGAATAACCGATCTGGGTGACATGACCCGGCGGTCCGGCGTATGGAATCAGATAGGGAGACTGGCGACTCCATTGCATCGGCGAAAATTCGGATTGTTCGGAATGCGACGGCTCGTCCAGCCAGGATGAGGGGACCGATTCGCCGCTGACCTTGAGTATGGCGAGGCTGTAATGGCTCCAGCGTGGTTCGCCAATACCCTCCCTGAGAAAGACCCGTCTGGCGATACCGTCTTGGCCTATGTCGATATGAACGTGGCCAAGCGCCGCCGCGTAACGGGTGAACTCCGCCAGGGGTAGCGCCTCGATAGGATAGGATTCCAAACCATGGCGCGCCATGAATATTGGCAACACAACCTTGCCACTGCGATGCAGCGATTCGGACAACAGGCGATCGGAGACCGGATCCACATGGTCAGGCTCACTAAAAATGATATCCAGCCCAATCGCACGCGGTGACTCCTTGCTCAGTATATCGACCAGTTGGGCATGGGTGGAGCGAGGCCAGGGCCACCGACCCAGACGCTGCAGGCTTTCATCGTCAATCGCCACGATGATCAGGTCGTCGGCGACCGGTCGGGTCCACATTGACAACTGTGCGTCATATAACAGGTTGTCCCAGCGCCACAGCAGGTCTTGATGAACGAACAGGCCCGCCATGCTCATCAGCAGCAAGGTAAGCATTATATGGCTGGTCAGGCCGGATTTTCTGATATGACGCAGGCGAGGGCTCACTGGATCGGTAACAGGGCGCCGGGCAGGATACGTTCGAGCCTGGAAGAGTTGTCCCGCACGGGTTCCGGCATGATGTCGAATCGCCGCTCGCTGTTGGCGCCTTCCAATTGCGTCTTATCGATGCCGCGCACTCTCAGATGATATACACCGGGCTGCAGGTCAGATAATACAAGCCGCGTCTGATCGGTGACCTCGTTATAAAGCACCCGATCGAATGATGCATCACTGGCCAGCAGGTATCGATAGGCTGAAGCGCCTGCCAGCGCCCGCCATTCAACCATCAGACCGTAACGCTTTGGATCCTGGTTGTCGCCAATGCGGGTTGCATCCAGCAGCTTGACCGGCGCTTGCAACGGTTTACCCTGCTCGGCCACCAGACCAAAACCCTCTTCGACCGCTCGCTCTTCGCCGCCAGCCAACACGGCCACACGCCCCTCCGACACCTCGAGGCGGCTAATGTTGTCGCGATCTGAAACCAATCGAAACGCCGTACCGCGCACAGCGGTCAGGGCGGCCGGGGTCATGATCTCGTAGCGACTGTTGGGTTGCTGTTTTTTCACCCGGGTATTCACCCGACCCGTGTTCAGGCGTATGCGCGTGTCGACCATGCCCGTGTGTCGATGGTGACTGAGTTTATCCATGATCACGTCACTATCCGGCTGAACCTGCAGTTCCGAATGATCTGCAAACTGTATGCGCAGGCTTTGCAAACCACCGGTGACCACACGATCACCGCTGTACAACAGGCTGCCGATACGCACGGCCTCCCGGCTCCCGGCAGCGCGGAACACCACGACCTCGCCACTCACGGCAATGACTCGCGCCGGGGTCGGCGGGTTTTTCAACAGGCGAACAGGAATCTGCAACCGGGTACCGGGCGGAATCTGCCGGTCAGGCGCCAGATGGGCAGCGTTGATTTTCTGTATTTCCTGCCAGTTATTCGCCGACGTGGTGTATTCATCGGCAATCTTCCACAGGCTGTCGCCCGGTCGAAAGGTATACTCCCAAAACTGTTCCTGGCCCAATTGCTGCTCACCCTGAGCGTAGGAATTCTGCGCCCAGGTAGCGGAGCATAACAACACGACCCAGACCAGCAGGCGAGTGGATGAAAATCGCTTCATCGATCACTCATCGCTGACGCGAAACAGACGATAACCGCGCTGGTAGATACTGCTCAGCTGCCAGCCTGAAGCGGGTGAAATCCTCAACTTGCTGCGCACGCGGCTGATATGGGTATCGACCGTGCGGGTATTGAGTTCGGCAGTGGTGCCCCAAACGGCGGTCATCAGCTCCCGCCGCGATACCAGGCTTCCTTCGCGACGAAACAGGTAAGCCGCCAGTTCGAACTCCCGGGTAGTCAGTTTGATGGCTTCGCCATTCAGCGCAATGGACTGTTGAACGTCGTTGATCTGATAGGGCGGAAAACTCGCTTGATCCAGGCCATCATATTGTTCGTTGCCTGCATTGAAAGAATCGCCCGGCATTTGACGGTGGCGCCGCTGCAATGCCCTGATACGAGCCAGGGTGACGGCCCGGGTTACCGGTTTCACCATATAATCGTCAGCCCCGTGTTCAAGCGCTTCGACTACACTTTCCTCGCTATCGCGACTTGTAATGAACAGTACCGGGGTTCGAATTGCGTTATGACCTCTCAACCAGTCCAGTTCTTGAATGCCCGTGGTGTCAGGCAAGTGCCAGTCCAGCACCAGCACATCAAAAGCCTGTTGCCTGATGGCCTCTCGAAAATGCTTGCCATTGGTGAAGTACTCCAGCTCATCACCACTTTCACTGGTCCACAAATTGATCAGTTCGATCTGGCTGGCATCATCTTCCAGTAACCCTATGCGCACACCACTGTCCCCGTTTGAAAAAATAGACATCGAATAATGCCACAATTGTCTGGCTAGTGAAGGGCCGACATTGTCAACGATTGTAAAATTCGAGACAATTCAACTGTTTAGCCCTGTCGCGCTAGAGCAAGCCCACAAATTACATTATGATGCTTGCAGTGAATGCGCGCCCCGCGCGCCTGATACCAACACATAACACAGAGCCTCATGAGACTTTTTACGACCCTTTTGTTGCTGGCAAGCCTGTCTCCAGCATCCACCCTGCATGCCAAGGACCTGTGGACCGGGCCCATGACCATCAATACCGTACAGGTTGTCGACAATGGCGGCTTCATCATCAAAATGGATCAGGAAATCAATCCTGTATGCACCTACGCCGGCAGCGACGCGCTGTTCATTTATCCGTATAAAAACGGGGTCAACCAGAGCGGTATCAAGTCTCTTTTATCCACAGCATTGATTGCCTTTAGCTCCGAACTCAAGGTCAACATCATGTACGACGACAGCACTATGTACTGCTGGGGAAAATACCTGTCCATCACTCGCTGAATCGGCGTATCGCGATACCAACGATGTCCCGGAGAGATCGACTGTTTGCAGCGCCTGAACGCCTGGGCGTGGAAATTCAAGATAAAAACAAAGAAAGATGTGCAGGGCCAACCGGCATTCTGCGAACGGGTGAAGCCAGCGCGGTCAACGGGCGGGATGTATCCGAAGGAAAATCACAGATCACAACAAGTCACATCCCTGTAACCTATTGATACGTATGGTGCCGGCACCACGAATCGAACGCGGGACCTACTGATTACAAGTCAGTTGCTCTACCAACTAAACGAGAGTAGGGCCGACCTTGGAGTCAAGTGGCCCGAGGAAGCTTTAGCATACAGAATTCGAAAGCAATATTCTAGAAATCACTGGCCTTGATATTAGGCACGCCTCCCTATCACAACATTAGATTTTGTGTGCGGAGGTAAACGTGCAAAAAAACAAGCTTATCGTGGCTACGATCTGTAGCTCCAAAGGCGGGGTTGGCAAAACCACCCTTACCGCAAACCTAGGGGCATTGCTGGCCGATCTGGGGCAACGGGTATTACTGATCGATGCTGACAAACAGCCCAGTTTGTCCAGCTTCTACCCTCTTTCCTACCAGGCCGACAACGGGTTTGT
>JGI10211J34971_10003944_pt1 | contig 11815 bp, 14 predicted proteins | sample Etolagsediment_FD_34971 | JGI IMG/M metagenome (IMG submission 34971)
CTTATAGGATCTAACTTCAAATCCTCTTTTAATGGTATCACAGTGCTATCTCCATAAACAGATGAAGAAGAACTATACACAACTCTCTTCACATTAGCAGTTTTAGATGCAACTAAAACATTAAGAGTCCCATTAGCATTTACATCATTAAATGCCACAGGGTCCTCTATAGAAGGTTGTACTCTTGCTAATGCAGCTAAATGAAATACACAATCAATATCATTAAAAAGTGGTTTTATATCATTTAAATTTCTAATATCTAATTTATGAAACTCAGCTTTTGAATTTACGTATTCCTTTTTTCCACTTACTAAATTATCAATAATAACTACCTCATTTCCATTACTTATTAATTTATCCACCAAATTAGATCCTATAAACCCAGCACCACCAGTAACTAAAGCTTTCATAAATATTTACCTCCATATATATTTGTAAAAATAAAAACATATTCACAATCTACCCTTAATTCTGAATTTCTTCCCATTTTTTGCCTAGGAGTTTTTATATCATATCTTTTTAACATTCTAAATCCCAGTATTTCTAATACTTTAACATGCCAACTTGACACTTCTATATGTTTCCCTAGTCTAATATGATCACTAATATTTAATATAAATAAACCATTTCTTTTTAAAACTCTTCTACACTCTTTCCAAACATTAATATGTAAATTTCTATATTTTTTACCCCACTGCATTCTACCAGAATTATTTTTATTTAAAGGTCTACCAAGACAATGTCTATAAGTATTTCTTACATAATTTTTATGTAACTGATGGTCATTAAAATGATCTGCCATTCTATTACCATAAGTAGGCGAAGTACAAATAGCATCAAATGTACCAGTACGAAAAGGCATATACTGAGAATCAGCAACAATAGATTTATTCATAGCCGCCCACTCTTGTTCAATTTCTAACAAAACTGCATTTGGCAAAACCTCCCGTAACTTACCTGTACCAGCAAATGGATCAAGTACTTTATCCATATAATTCAAATATATAGAAAAAATAGGTAATAAACAATCCGTATATTTAGCAGGATGTCTCAAAAGTTATTTATCCTCCCTACAATTTATAGTCGTTCTTAGATGTAGCCCCTTTAATATCTAGCCAATCTTTAACTTCTCTAACTCTTTCGTTTACCTTATCAGCAGCTTTACACATATCCAAATCTAATTTACTGTCTTCAGCCCATTTAATGAAAGCTTGAACATCTTTCGGAAAGCAATTATGTGCCACTATCCCAGTTTTTTGCTCAATCCAAAACAAATCATCTTCGTCCTCTGCGCTTTCTAATTCTAAATTATATACATAACCCTTATATTGAACTTTAGATATCCTATTAATTTTTAACTCTTTCATTTTATATTCACTCCTAATTGTTTCAAATCTTCCTTAAACAAAAGTTTCAATTCTAAATTGGGATTGCTATTAATAATAGCTTCATGCTTCTCTTTATTAAAACGATATTTACATTTAACATCAACAAAACAATTCCAGGCATCGATCCAAAAATCTGGATAATAGCTTCTCTTTAAACCACCAAGTATATATGAAATTCTGCCTTTATGGCATTTAAAACTTAAATCCTGCTCGTCCAACCATTTTATAAAAGATAATTCCCATGTTCCTTGTACTTTATATAGATTTCCATTTGAGTGTTTATATGAGTACCATTTACAACGACCTACTTTCACGCCTTCAAATTTCCCATTCTTCCAAGCTTTACTACTTTGTAAAGCTAACTTTCTTCTTTCATTTGGGTCTTTTAATAACTCTTTTTTAAATTCAGAAACTTTCTTTCTCGCCTCTATTCGCTTCATTCCATTCTTTCCACCAACATTTCTTTTATTTTTCTTCATAGTAATAGAACGTCTAATTCCAATATTTGGATCATTATCATAAGCCTTTTGTACTCCAATTAATACTTTGTTCCTATATTCCTCATTTTCCCAAAGAAGTTTGGTATGTTTCCTGTTTCTTTCTAACAATTCAGGAAGATTATTTGAGCACCGATGGCTACAGCATTTTGCGTAACCTTTTCCTATCCCATTAAAATACGTAGGATTAGAACAATCAGGATGAGCACATATTCCTTCTTTATTTTTTCGCATATATTTATCATAATATTCTTTAGATGATATTCTATGGCATTTTCTTATATGAACAGAAAGAGATCGTAGACTAGAAAACACTCTTTCACAAATCCCACATTTAACCACCCCTTTTGTGATTAATAAATCTGAAGAATTTACATCTTTTGCATAAACCACAACAATTTTGCCGTTTTTTATAATGGGTAATAATTCATCCTCAGTACAAACAAAATTTCCATTATCCGTTTCAAATTTATATAATTCTTCATCTACAAATCTTCTATTTACAGATTTCACTTTCTTATAATTAATTTTTCTTAAATCTGCTAAACAAGATTCAATAAGTACTTTAGTTCCTCGTTTTTTCAAATTGTAAAGCCTCTCCATAGTTATAACAGTGCCAACACTAGATTTAATTTCTGCGGAAGGCAACACACATTTTCCACCGTAGCCTCTAAAATTATCATAGCCAGGAACATCGCTATGGCTATTGCCTATTCTTTGATCAGCAAGCCACATATCCCTCAAATCTTCATAAGGCACACCTATATATTTTGCTATATCATATATTTCATTTAGAAAAGAGATTTTAACAGTAAAAAATGAATTAGCCATATACTTCACAACCTCGGCACCCTCCCATGTTGTTTTATAAATAGGAGTGTGTGTAAATCTTGTTCTATACATCTTTTCCACCATAGTTGTAACTTTCTTTCTACCGCCCAAAATAATTCTTGCCGAATTAATAAAATCTAATTTAGCAGATCGCTCAGTAAGAAATTCTGGGTTAAATACAAAATCATGATTTTTATACCTTCTACTATACTGTCTCGTGGTACCAGGCACAATAGTACTTTTTAAAATAATAATCTTACGTGATGTTGCTACTCTTACTACATTGTCTACAGCATCTCCTATATTAGATAGATCTTGGCTGCCATCATCATTCATTGGTGTTGGCACACCTATAAATATAAAGTCTGAACTATTAACAGTGTCTTCTAATGTATCATATTGATTATCATATTTATCATAAATTTTAATATTAGCATGCAAAGAAAATCCATGAGCTAAAGCCTTGCCAATAAAACCAAACCCTATAATACCTATATTTTCCATAATATTATCTCCTTTATATACTTTTCCTAACTACAGTAAGATCCTCGACAACTTTACCTTTACTTATTCTAACACCAGATTTAATAACACAATTATGCCCAATTTTTACATTGTCACATATTACACATCCCCTCTCAATTACTACCCCATGTCCTATACTAACATTTTTACCAAACTGTGTATCCCAATGTATAGGACTATCATCACTACTTTCATATCTTTCTGAATACGGATTACTTAGATCAAATTCAGCCATAACTATTCTCCTTTACTTGTTTAAATATTTATAAATAATATTAACCATTCTATCTGAAGCTTTACCATCATTCAATCTTCTTAATTTTACTGGAAAACTATTCTTTTCTGACTTACTAAATTTTAACATAGCTTTATTAAAAATCTCCTTACTACTCACNTTAGATAATGTAGTAGTACCATATTTAATAGTATACTCAACATTAGATGTATCTCTTATAGCTAAACAAGATACATTCAATATAGAGGTTTCCTGTTGAATACCATCAGAATCAGTAATAACACACGAAGCACATTTCATATATTTTATAAAATCAATATATCCAAGTGGGTCTATACAATTCACTTTAGTTAAAAGTTTCCACAAATTAAACTCATCTATCTTTTTCTTTGTACGTGGATGTATAGTAAATATAACATTAGTAATATCTGATAATCTATTCAAAGCAATAAAAATCTCTGACAAATTTTCATAACTATCTACATTTGAAGGTCTGTGTAATTCAACTAAAAAATAATCATTTAAACACTTTTTTTCAATTAATTTACTATAATATAAAAGATTATCAATCATAGGATCCCCAACTAAATAAACACCTTTCTTTATACCTTCATTAAACAAATTTCGTTTATCTATCGGAGCTATAGGAAATAAAATATTAGAAACATGGTCTGTAACTATCCTATTAACCTCTTCTGGCATACTCATATCAAATGACCTCATACCAGCTTCTTGATGTACAACTAAAACATGTAATTTAGACGCAACTAATGATGCTGCAACCGTAGAATTTACATCACCAACAACAAAAACCATATCTGGCATTTCTTTCATACAAATTTCCTCAAACTGCTCCATAATTCTACCAGTTTGTTGACCATGTGGGCCAGATCCAACACCTAAATGCCTATATGGATCTTTTAAATCTAACTCATTAAAAAATATTTGATTCATATTATAATCGTAATGCTGCCCAGTATGAATTATCTCATAATCTAAAAAACCTAGTTTATTAAAAGCTCTTGAAATAGCCGATATTTTAATAAAATTTGGACGTGCCCCTACTACCAAATATATCACGATTCTCTTATCTCCTGTACTAATTTAATTGCCGGTTTTGCATCATCTATTCCAAACCCATTACCACACAAAATCTGTTTGTAAGATTCAATATGTAAATTAGAAAAATCATTGTCAAATTTTATCTCTTCACCATCCACAAACATACTTCTATAAAATGATATGTATTCACATGCTAAGTCTTCTTTATTTAAAGATAAATACCATCTAACATTAGCTCTCTCTAAATTTAAAGTACCTATCGACAACCTATCACTCTTTTTTTCTATTTTAAATGTAACCACTTCTCCAAACAACCATATCAACAAATCAAAAAAATGAATACCTATATTAGTTTCTATTCCACCAGATTTACCAACCTGTCCTTTCCATGATTGAAAATACCAAGGACCCCTTGGAGTAATATACTTTAAATCCACATCATATCTTTTATTCATATCTAATGTATTCTTAAATAACATAACACTTGGATGAAGTCTTAATTGTAAAATAGAATAAACCCTTTTACCTGTTTGAATTTCTACCTTTTTCAATTGGTCCAAATTACTTATTGTAGTAGCTAGGGGTTTTTCACATATTACATCGCAACCTAGTCTCATACCTAACTTACAATGTGATTCATGTAAATAATTAGGAGAACAAACTGTAATAAAATCTAAATTTTCATTCTTTACAATATGCCTATCAAATTTTTCAGTTTGCATAAAAAATTTACAATCAGGGAAATAATTATCTAAAACTCCAACAGCATCATGTGGATCAAGGGCAACAACTAAATCATTGCCAGTATCTTTAATAGATTGCATATGACGAGGCGCTATATAACCAGCAGCACCTAATAAAGCAAATTTTTTAGACATAATAAAAACCTCCTATTTATTTAATGGTTTAGCAGGAACACCAGCAACAATAGTGTCTGGTGGTACATCTTTAGTAACAACTGATCCAGCACCTATTAAAGAGAATTCACCTATTTTTAAACCAGATAAAATAGTAGAATTAGATCCTACATGAACACCACGACCTATATGCACTCTTGCCTGAATACTAGCATTATTAGCAACCACTACGTACCTCTCAAGAGTAGAATCATGCCCAATAAATGAATTACCATATAAAATACAATTGTCTTTAATTTCTGCACCAGGACTTAATTGAGAAAGAGGAGCCATAATTACACATCCAACTTTACAACTACCATCTTGTGGTATTATAGATGTTGGATGTATAACTGACGCAAATTTATCATCTGGTACATTTAAACTTACAAATTTGTCCCACACACCACGCTTATCCTTCATCGTCATCATTGTAAGTATAAGTTTTCTATCACCAATTAGATATCTCCGTATATCCTGAGAAGTTCCACATATATTATATTTAACAAATCTACCTTCCGATTGACCTACAGGAATATTATCATTCAACACAGCAACTATTTCATGTCCACACGCTTTAATTATAGGGCCTACTACAGTAGCTGCTCCTAAAACCACTATTTTCATTATACAGCCTCCTTTGGAAACCACTCTTCTTCTATATTTTCAATTAAAAAACTCCTTTTTAAAGTCTTTTCTGCAGCTATAACCATTGGTGGACCAACAAACTTACCATTAAATACAGCTACACCCCTATTTTCCTTCTCAGCTTGTTTATATAAATCAAGCATAGCCTTCGCATCTAACACTTCTTTTTCACTAGGAGTATAATATTGATGTACTAATGGCAATTCCTTTGGATGTAACACAAGCTGTCCCTCAAAACCAAACTTACGACCAGTTTTTAACATAACTTCAAGATCTTCCAAATTATGCACATCAATATGAACTGTATCAATGGGAATTACTCCAACAGCCCTAGCACCTAAAGATATCAATGATCTTGGAGTATAAATACTTTCATGTTCTTTATCATGATATCCTTCTAGATCTGCTATAAAATCTTCACAACCAAAAGTTACAGCAATTACTCTTTCGGAAGCTTTACATATCTCTTGGACATTTAACACAGCAGCTGCAGTTTCTATAAGAGCTGCAATTTTTACAGACCCAAGTTTTAAATGTTTTTTATGTTCAATAGCTTCTAATAAAAAATCAACATAACAAATATCTTCCTTATTATATACCTTAGGCATTAAAATAGCATCAATACCATCAACAGTTATAGCTTCTAAATCCACCAATGTCAAATCAGTATCCCTATCATTAATTCTAACAAATATTTTTTTATTACAATTTGTAAATGCCCCATTAGATGCATAAGATCTTATCAACTCCCTAGCTTTACTTTTATTCTCATACGGTCTTACAGAGTCTTCTAAGTCTAAAATAAGAGCATCAGCATTTGATTTTAATGCCTTAGACATAATTTTATCATTATGCCCTGGAACAAACATCATACTACGTAAAACCCAATCACTACGTTTTACCATTCTTCTATACCCCCTGTTTCCATAGGATGTGTTTTGTTTTGAGGTTTTCTAGGAATTAAAACATGTCTTCTTAATGTTAAAACCTGTTCATTCTTTTGATTATAAGCTCTTGTTTCAACATACACAATACCCCTATCCATCTTACTTTTAGAAGATCTTTTTTCCAAAACCTCTGTTTCTGATCTAATAGTATCACCGATAAAAACAGGACCATCATGTGTAACACATTCATAATCCAAATTTGCAATAGCTTTCCCACTTATATCGCCAACTGACATACCTACAACTAAACTAAACACTAATGGGCCTACTACTACACGTTGTTTATGTTGTGTTCTATTTGCATATTCCTTATCTAAATGTAATGGATGGTGATTCATAGTTAATAAACAAAATAAATTATTATCCGATTCTGTTATAGTTTTACTAATACAATGCCCATATACTTTACCTAATTCAAATTCTTCAAAATATCTACCATATTTATTTTCCATTACCCTTCCCCCCATAACTAAAGTTATTTTTTTATACATTTAAAAACAAAATATTTATCACTAATTATTTTATAATCATATACATCTAAAATATTAATAAATCTATCAATAATTTCTTTTGTATTATTAAAATATCTAACATGAAATTTGTTATCAAAATTAGGAACAGAAAAAATAACTAAACTATCCTTAGGTATTTTTTTAATTACACCTAAATCATCATTAATATGTTCTAAAGTTTCTAATATTACAAAAATTTTATATTTTTCTAAAATCACAGATGTTTTCTTATCACGCAGATCTCTAAGTATAAATCTTACATTAGGAAATCTATCTATAGCCACATTCAAAACAACCTCAGAAAAATCTATACCTAAATAATCGATATACCCAGCCTCTAATAATACTTTAGTAAAATTACCTACACCACAGCCCAAATCTACAATAGTTCCACAACTCCCTACCTCTGGTAAATAATTAATAACCGCTTTATACAAAGGCATATATTTATTAATAACTTTAGAACTTAAATATCCTTTACCAGTATATTTTTCAGGACCAGCTTCTTTTCCCATATATAAAACCTCTTCTTATATTATAGTTTACCAATTATATTAAACATTTGTTTTGTCCTATGTAAAAAAGTATGATTATTTATAACTTCTTGATAAGCTTTAAAAGACATTTTATTCCTTCTTTTTTCATCTTTTAAATACATAGAAACAGATTCCTTCATAGATTCAATACTATCATCAAAATATCCAACCATAGATTCATCTAAAATATTTATAAATTCATCATTTCTTACTGTCATTAAAAAATTATTACTAGCTGGAATTTCAAAAAATCTATTCTTTAAATGATATTTACCACTGTAAAAATCTAAAGAAGAATTTATAAAAGGTAAATCTAAATTTATCTTACTCCTTGCATAAATAACACTTTCCTGTTTATGAGAATTATAAGGAGTAGCAACTAGCCCCCTTTTATTAAAAGATTTTCCAAACACTTTAACATCAAACGATTTGAGAGCTTTTAAATATAACAATCTCTTATCCAATTCTTTACTTACAGTGGTTTGTGGGCTTCCAGCAAAAGAAATATTTATATCTTTTTTCCTATTAATTGGATAATACTGATCTTTATAAAAACCCATAGGTATATAATAAGCATTGACACCTATACTCTTTAAATAATCACAAAATGCTTTATTTCTAACAAAGAAAAAATCAAACTGTTTCCATACATAATTATTTTCAACATACGGTACTTGAGTATTAAACGTACTACAAGTTATCAATGGTATATCTTTTTTCTTTATATACTCAACAGCTTCTTTAGAAATAACATTATGTTGTACATAAAAAGGACTCAAAAGCCAAACTATATCTGGGGCTGTTTTCTTTATAACATTAACACCTATTTGATTCGGTATTTTTTTATTCCTAATATTCACAAAAGAAACTTTATGACCAACCTTTCTCATTTCTTCACCATATCGTTTCTTTCTACCCATATACTCTTTATATATATATAAAATATGCATATTAGCTCCTCTCAATCATAACAAATCTAGCAATTTTAGGCGAGTATTTATTTTTAGATGGTATCCATTGTTTATTTTCATAACAACATGATATTAACATATGTCCGTCTGAAAAAGAATCATACAAACCTCTATTAGATTTAAATGATTTAACAGGATCATATCCCCAAATCTTAAATAAATCAGGTTGAACAACCCCAGCTGAAACTATATATTTGGTCTTAAATCCATACTTTAAAAACTTTTTCATCCAGTGTTCCAAACTGTGGTCTTTAGAATAGTATACAGGATGTAATTCCATAACTATTTTACATGGAAAACTTTTTTTCTTAATTAAATCGCACATACCTTCTAAAACTTCCACTTCATGTCCCTCTATATCCATTTTAATTAATCCAGGAACTTTATTAGTTTCACAAAAATTAGTTATAGTATCAACTTTTACCTTAATAGATTTGTCTCTAGTACTTTTAGTTTTTGCCATGCCTCCTAAATTTGAAGATTTTCCAACATAAAAATTTGACTCTCCACATTTATTGGACATACCCATATTAAAAATATTTACTCTATCACTATATCCATTCATCATCATATTTATATTTAATAATTCTATGTTTGATGGATCTGGTTCTATTGCATACACTATACCATCCGGCCCAATTTTATCAGCCATAAGAAGGGTCACATACCCAATATTAGCACCAACATCCATACATACCATACCATTTTCTAACTCTTGCCTCATAATATGCAATAACCCAGGTTCCCTCTCACCACCACGTTTTGATATTTTCATCAAATTAGAATGAATGCCTCCCTCATTAGGTCTTAAACACATCATATAATTACCAATTTTTTTAGTTACAGGTTTCATATTATCACTCCAAATATTTCTTTAGATATAGTATATAATTCTTCATTATCTAAAAATTTTTTATTATAATTAGGTATATTTTTCCACCTATTCTCTACATCCATATCTTGAGCATTAGTTTGATAATACCTTTTATCAAACGTGGATGCTTTACTATATATCAAATTAATGCCTTCATCATTAAACGGCTCTTCTATATATTCTGAAATCTTTTTCCTATAATCAATGTCTTTACATAACAAATTATAATTTACAGGAAACCAAAAAGAATTTTTCAAATTAAGAAAAAAACTTTTAGCATAAGATATCCATAAACTAATCATATAAGCTTTTTCTTCTTCATTCCCCACTATAACATTGAAATAACTAGCAAACCAATTATAAGGGTCTCTTAATATAACAAAAATATATCTGCCAACATTCCTACCTGTATCAAAATTCAAAAGAGAATTATCATTCAATATATTTGTATATTCAGGATGTTTAGTATTTCTATGCCCAGCATTCTCAAAACTTATTATTTGTATATCTCCCATTTTAGGTTCAGGTACTGGAAATTTATCAGATATTTTCCCATATTTTAAATAATCATTTAAATAATTTTTACTCTTTTTTAAGCTTTTATACTCTTTTAATGGTGAAATATTTTTTATAACATCTTTATTATGCCTCATGATAAAACTACCAAGAGCATGATTACCTGATCTTCTCAACCCCCAAATAATTATTTCTTTCATATCATATAACACCTCCTACTTATACCCTACACTATTTACATACTTTAAAATAAGTTAAACCACAATACTCATGTAAAATCTTTATAATCAACATTCTAATCATAAGTAAATATACACTGGTTTTTCAAATTATCAATAACATATTCAAACTTATCAAAAATATCCGTACTATTTTAAAAACTTATAATATTTAATCGGTATGTATTCACTAGTATTCCTTTTTTCATATAAACCTACTCTCAAAAACATTTTTAAACTAATTTTTTATTTTAAAATAAGCCAATCCATGGTACTCAGACAAAGACTTTGTGACTAACTTCCCATATTTTTTTCTAATCCTAACACATTTACCAGCATCCCAATCATGAGTAAATATATGTGGATTTTTCCAATTATTAATGACATATTCAAACTCATCGAAAATATCTGGAGAAGTATCCAAAAAGAAAAACTCTATAGGCTCATTAACTAATTGATTCAATACCTCCATACTAGGTCTATCTATTAGCTGTATATATTTACCATATTCTTTAAACCCACCCTCTGTATATAAAAACCTTCTTATATCACATGACTTCTTATGTATTTCTGTTGAATAAACCATACCATTACGATTTGATACTTGTTTAACAAAAAAATATGTAAAATTATTGCCTTTAGCACTACCGCTATCAAAAATAATTCTAATATTATTATTTTCTATAACTTTTTTCATAAGATTCTTGTGTGTTTTACATGCAGTACTTATCTCTAATGCCTTTCTATATCCAAACTTCTCTTTCATAAACTCTTTACTATGTACAACTATATCAACCATCTTAAATATTCCTCCATTTTTTTCAAATCCTCTATAGTATTTACCCGCTTACGAGTTAAACCCTGCACTACAGATAACCTAAGATCTAATGACGGAATCGAAGTCCAACATTCTTGAGCCAATTTCCACCCTTCATAAGCTATTTCCTCATATTTATCTTGATTATTAACTAACTCTTCTAAATTCCCTATAAAATTGTCATAAGAAAAATATGTAAAATGCTTGTAATCTTCCATTATGTTTCGCTCCATATTTTTAGTTCTTGGATCTTGAACTAAACACCCGCCACCTAAAAGCACTTCCCACTCTCTTCTATTCCTCAAAGGACCTACTGAAAAATTATAACAAAATCTAGAATTT
>JGI10211J34971_10003945_pt1 | contig 11814 bp, 12 predicted proteins | sample Etolagsediment_FD_34971 | JGI IMG/M metagenome (IMG submission 34971)
GATTTTTTCTCTTTAAAACCCTCAAGTGCTAAGAGTTTGTCTAGTGTTAAGTCAAACAAATCAAGTACACTCAAAACAAGTCCACTGACAAAAAGAGCTTCTACTATTTTAACTCCAAGTCCATCTATATTAAGGCAAGGTTTTGAGGCAAAGTACATGATGGAGTTTACAACTCTAGCATCACACTTTAGGTTTTGACACTTAAGAAGTACACCCTCATCCAAAAGTTCACTTGCACAAACGGGACATTTAGAAGGTCGCAGGTACGGTGTTTCAACACCTGTGCGTTCGTGTGTAAGTACTTTTATGATTTTTGGTATAACATCACCACTTCTCAAAATGATGACCCTATCTTTGAGTCTAATATCTTTACGCTCTATCTCATCAAAGTTATGCAAGGTTGCTCGCTCCACGATGACACCATCTATATCTGTTGGTTCCACTATAGCTACAGGAGTTACAGCACCAGTTCGCCCAACCTGTAAGATAATGTCTTTTACAGTAGTTATCTTCTCAACTGCTGGAAACTTGTATGCAACTGAAAAACGCGGCACTTTTACGGTGTAGCCCATATCTATTTGTGCGGCTATTTCATCTACTTTTATAACCATTCCATCTAGCATCATAGGATAACTATCTCTATCATGAACCATCTGTTTGTATATAGACTCTATCTCTTTAAAACCACTACACACTGCACGTTCAGGTGGCTTACGAAATCCAAGTTCGTATATATACTCCATCTTTTTGTGCAGAAGTTTATACTCTAGTGTATCTTCTCCCACACCATAAGGTAAAAAGACTAGATTTCTTGAAGCTGTTATACTCGAGTCTAATTGTCTTAAACTCCCAGCCGCAGCATTTCGAGGATTTGCAAAGAGGGCTTCACCTGCGTTTAAACGCGACTGGTTAATCTTCTCAAACTCATCTTTAAAAATTACAATTTCCCCACGAATTTCGATTCTCTCTTTGTGAGCTATCTCAAGTGGGATAGACTGAATCGTTTTGACATTCTGAGTAATAAGCTCACCAACAGTTCCATCTCCACGAGTCACACCCTTGATGAGTTTTCCATCTTCATAAATGAGGTTAAGCGAAGCTCCGTCATACTTTGGCTCGCAGTAAAAAGTAACATTTTTGTCAAGCTTATACGTTTTTGTGAGCCACTTTTCTAGGCCTTCACTATCAAAGATATCTTCAAGAGACCACATTCTTGTGAGGTGTGGCTCTTTTGTAAAACCCTCACTTATTATGTCTCCGATTCTTTGTGTTGGCGAGTTATAAAGCAGGTCTGAGGGATTCTTTTCCTCATACTCTACAACTTCATGATAAAGCTTGTCGTAGACCTCATCAGTAGTTATTGGGTCATCTAAAACATAATAATGTTTCGCATAAAGGTTCAGTTTTTCAATGGCGTTTATATACTCTAATTTATTCATAGCGTTATTTTAACTCAAGTTTGCTAAAGCATAGATTTTTATATGATTATGCTAAAATAGTTTATTAAAACCATATTTTAAGGTGACAAAATGATTGTAGCAAATTCGCTAGATGCAAAGAAAGCCTATTTTTTAATACAAAACTTACAAAATAGATTTGTTGCAAAACTAAATGCTTTAAGCCAAGAGATTGGAGAAAAAAAAGATTTTGAAGAAATAACATGGCTTCGAGATGAGGGAGTTCATGGTGGTGGAAATAGGTTTGAATTTCGTGATGAAAAACTTTTTAACACAGCAAGTGTGAATGTTTCACAAGTTCATTATGATAAATTACCAAAAAAAAATCTAAAATCTGCAACAGCCCTCTCAACTATTATCCATCCAAAAAATCCTCATGCTCCGTCCATGCATATGCATATTAGTTTAACAGAACTGCGTGATGGTTCATCTTATTGGCGTTTGATGGCTGACTTAAATCCTAGTATCTACCATGAAGAGGATAAAAAGATCTTTGATAAAATGCTTAAAAAAACAACCAAGCAAACTTATAAAGAAGGTTCAAAACAAGGCGACAAATACTTTAATATTCCTGCTTTAGAACGCCATCGAGGTGTTTCTCATTTTTACCTTGAAAACTATGAAACTAAGAACAAAACAGAAGATTTTATTTTTGCACAAAAGTTTGGTGAAGATGTTATTGATACTTATATAAAAATCATTGCTTCTGCATTTGAAAACCGTTGCTCCTACTCATCTAGAGAAATCCAGATACAACTTAGATACCATACACTTTATCTCTTTCAAGTCTTAACACTAGATCGTGGAACAACTTCAGGACTTCTCATTCATAACCAAAATGACATAGGAATCATGGGTTCTCTTCCAGCTTATATAGACAAGGCTCTTCTCTTTTCTTGGGCAGACAAGTTACCCGCCCCACAAGATGAACTTGTTAGAGAATTGGCAAATACAATTTGTATAGAAGGTAAAATTGATGCTTCAACAAAAAAACAGCTTGCATGTGTAGTAAGAGCACACTACAAAAAGTACCCCCAAGCACTTGAATTTCAAGCAAGTGGGAACACTGTACCTGCAACTGTTAGTAATCATGCTACACCTTAGTGTACAGCCAAACTCTTTTTTGATATATATACCAGTAAATGAGACCTTTAATGAGTGTCTCAACATTCATAATAATAAAAATAGCAATAACGCCACAACCCATTTCATAAGCTATATATGATGGTATCACACGAAAAAGCCATAAAGAACTGACATTTATGTAGAGTGTTGTTTTTGTTGCACCAGCTCCTCGAAGAGCGGCTGAATAGACAAACATAATAGCAAGAGGAATCTGTGCAAGCCCCACAAGTATGAGATACTTTGAGGCTACCGCTATAGTTAAAGTATCTTTTGTAAAAAAACCTACCAAATACTCAGGTATCAAAATGAGTATAACACCTACACTCCCCATAAATATATAAGCTATTCGACCACTTATAACTCCTATGTTGTAGGCTTTGTCAAACTGTTTTGCTCCTATGTTTTGTCCCACTAACGCCATAGCTGCAATGGAAAAACCAAAGCCTGGCATAAACGCCATACCCTCAATTCGAAGACCTACTTGATAACCCGCAAGTTCTGCTGTACCATAGGCTGCAATAATAGAAACAAAAACTAAAAAACTCAGACTTGAAATACCACGATCAAGTGCGGCACTCCAACCAACTTTTAATGCTCGAAATAAATCTTTTACTCGGATAAGCGGTAAAAAATCGAGCTTTGCATTGAGCTTTTTAATAAGAATATAATAGGCAACAACATTAAAAAGATAGGCAATAAGTGTCGCATAAGCAGCTCCTGCAATTCCTAATGCAGTAAATCCGAAATGCCCAAATATCAAAACATAATTTAATCCTGCGTTTATAGCAGCTGAGACTAGCTTTATGTAGAGTGAACTCTTTGTATCTCCTGCGGCGGAGAGTGCATTATAGAGGAGATTGTCTATAAAAATGAGTACAATTCCAAGTGAGAGTATCTCAAAATAGATAGCTCCCAACTCTACAACATCCTCTTGTGAACCCATAAGTTCATAGAGTAATTCACTCCCAAAATAACCGCCCAGAGCAACAAAAAAAGAGAGAAATATAGCAAAAATCACTAAGGCATACAAAAGTGCAGAGGCTCTTTTTTTTCTTCCCTGACCAATAAAACGCGAGATTAAAGCATTTCCACCTATGACATAGAGTGTCATCAAGACATTGATAACCATCATAAACTGCATACTAAGACCCACTGCCGCTAATGCTGCAGTGGAGATAATACCTACCATAAGCATATCTATAAGAATCTGTAAAATATCTACAAGATGCTTTAGCGCAGCAGGTATAGCAAGAGAAAAAACTTTTTTGCTCTGTGGGGAGATTAATCTAAGTATTTTGCTACCTCTTGTATTTCAGCAATTAACTGCTCTTTTGACTCAAACTCTAAAACAACTCTATCTTTTACATCTTCATTTAAAGGAGTAAAGTCAAAAACTAGCACATAGTTGACTATCTTCACTCTCTCACCATAAAGCTCTTCCCACTCCAAACTCATTTCAGCAACTTCGCCTTGCATGTCAACAACTACAGCTGGATAAAGTCTTGTCGCCTTAGCTACATCCAAGTCACCCTTTTTTGATTTGTATATCAACTCTCTTCCTTCTTTATAGTTTTTTTCATATCTCCATTTCTCATCTTCAAAAATGCCAAAAAGCCAAAGATAACACCAATAATGATAGAGACTACTCCCCAAAAATCATCACGTTCATATGCCATAACAATCCAACAAACATCTGCAAAAAGGTAGACTATCACAGCCTCGTAAATTTTCCCTCTAAATGTTAAGAATGCACCTATATTTAAAAGTATCCCACCTAAAATAGCGAAACTCATTGGCTTATCTCTCTTATGTTCTTATTTTTTAGTAACCAACTAAAATAGATTGCACCAACAATAAATCCAAGTGCAATGATAAATGCTATCTCTTGCAAACTAAAATTATGTGTTGCAAAATAGCCAATCATAAATGAAGTAAATGCCGCAGAGCTTAAAAAAAGCATATCATTATAGGCAACAACACGTCCATAATACTTTTCTTCTATATTTTTTTGTAAAAGAGTGTAAGTGTAAGACCAAAGTGTGGTAGTAAAAAGGCCCACAATAACACTTGCTCCAAGCGAGAGATAAAAATCATGCATCATCACTGCCCATAGCATTACAGCAAATCCCTGAGCTAAAAAAACATAAACAATAAACTTGTTACTTAAGTGCTTACTTAAAAATATAGGTCCAATCACCAAACCAATCGCACGTGCACTATGCAAGAGGCCTAGAGCTAAAGATGTTGCAATAACTCCAGCATAGTACTTGTCAACCATAAGAGCTACAAGTGCATCAAACGCCGTGAGTCCCACAAAAGCATGCATCAACATTAGATGAACTGCAAGGGGGTTGCGTTTAAGATAAGAAAAAGTATCTCTCATCATCTCAAACAAGCTCTCATCGCTTTTTATTATCTCTAGTTCTAACTTTAAGTTGTAGAGCATTACAAAACAGAGTACAAATATAAAAGCATCGAGTATAAATGCTACTTTTATTCCAAAATAGTAAACAAAAAAACCACTCAACGCCATGCCAAGTGTATAAGAAAATGACCAAATGATAGAGTGCAACTCGTTTGCTTTTTGGAGCTGTGTTGCTTGAAGTACTTTAGGAAGAAGTGACATCTCTGTTGTAAAGTAAAAAGAGGCTGCTGCCATTTTTATAAAGATAAGGAGATACAAAAACCACAAATCATCTAACTCATTTACAAAAACCAAAAAGAGTGTACTAAATATCTCAACACTTATAAGTATAAGCATAAGTTTTTTTGGTCTCATGCTATCTATAATAGTTCCAGAAAAAGGTGCTTGAATAACACCAGCTAAAAAGTGAAGCATAGCAACAAACGCGACCACCTCAGGACTTACTTCCATCTTGAGTAAAAGAGTATAAATAGCGACATTTGAAAACCATGCACCAAAATATGCAATTAGCTGTATAGTAGATAAACGTCTAAGAATAGTGTTTGATTGTAATAGTTCTAAATATGCTTTCATAGATGCAAGATTATCATAAAAAATGTAGATAAATTGAAGATATTTCATTTTTTTACAAATTTAGTTAAAGTTTATATTTAAATGGTCGATATCTTGTCTAATAACTATATTCTCTAACAAGGAGTACGTCATGGATGGCATAGCAAATGTTGCAAGACAACAACAAACACAAGTAGGTACTGCAGAAGTTCAAGGAAGAGCTGCTCAAAATGTAGAGCAACAAGTACAACAACCAAAGCAGCAAGACCTTATAAAAGAAATTCAAAAAGAGTCTTCAACTGTTGACATAAAAATCAACTCTAAAGAGCAAGTTCAAGATTTGGTTGATCAGTTAAATAAGGCCCTACAACCAATGAGCACTAATCTTAAGTTTGGTGTTGATTCTCAAGATATTTTTTATGTTTCAGTGATTGAAGCAGAAACAAGTAAAATGATTCGTAGGTTTCCAGCAGAAAAAGCAGCTGATTTTCTTCCAAAAATGCAAGAAGTAAGTGGTATGCTATTTGACTCTAGAGGGTAGACTTTTTACCCTCTTCTCCATATATATTTTTACTTTCTTCAGGCTCAAAGCTAATTTCTCACACCTAACCATACCTTAATAAATTTTATAGTAAAATCGCGATAATTATTTTATACTAAAAGGGTTTTCTATATGCAAAAAAATGTTAAAAAAGTAGTCCTTGCCTATTCTGGTGGACTCGATACTAGTATTATTTTAAAATGGCTACAAGATGAGTACAAAGCTGAAGTTATCACTTTCACGGCAGATTTAGGTCAAGGTGAAGATGTAGAGCCTGCTCGTCAAAAAGCACTTGCTAATGGAATCAAGCCAGAGAACATATTTATTCTTGACATTCAAGAAGAGTTTGTAAAAGATTATGTTTTTCCTATGTTTAGAGCAAACGCTATCTATGAGGGCGAGTACCTTTTAGGAACATCTATAGCACGTCCATTAATCGCAAAAAAACAGATTGAAATTGCCAACAAAATGGGAGCAGATGCTGTAAGTCATGGAGCAACTGGAAAAGGAAACGACCAAGTACGATTTGAGCTTGGTTACCTTGGTCTTAACCCAGACATTACAGTTATTGCACCTTGGAGAGAGTGGGACCTAAACTCACGTGAAAAACTTCTCTCTTATGCAAGAGAGCATGGTATAAAAATCGATCAAAAACATCTGGACAAAGATGGAAACCCTACAGTAAGCCCTTACTCAATGGATGCAAATCTTCTTCATATCTCATATGAAGGACTTCACCTAGAAGACCCAATGAATGAGCCTGAGGAGTCTATGTGGTTATGGTCAAACTCTCCTGAGAATGCACCAGATGAAAAAGAGTACATCACAATTGGCTACAAAAATGGAGACCCTATCTCTGTCAACGGCGAAGCAATGTCTCCTGCAACACTCCTTAGAACTCTTAATGAATACGGAAACAAACACGGTATCGGTAGAATTGATATAGTAGAGAACCGTTTTGTTGGAATGAAAGCTCGTGGATGCTATGAAACGCCAGGTGGAACAATCATGCTCAAAGCTCACCGTGCTATAGAATCTATCTGTCTTGACAGAGAAGAAGCACATATGAAAGATGGCATGATTGCAAAATATGCTGAGCTAATTTATAATGGTTTTTGGTTCTCACCAGAGCGTGAAATGATGCAAGCAGCAATTGACACAACACAAAAATATGTTCAAGGAACAGTAAAGCTAAAACTCTACAAAGGAAATGTCGAAGTTGTTGGACGTGAATCAGATATGTCACTCTACTCTGAAGCACACTCAACTTTTGAAGAAGACGAAGTATATAATCAAAAAGATGCAGAGGGTTTCATCAGACTTAATGCACTTAGACGCATTATTGCCGGTAAAAAAAGAAGTCACCTAAACTAAAAAAGAAAGGAAAAGTATGAGCATTATCAAAATAGATATGAACTCTCCAGAGTTCCAAGAAAGAATGGAAAAAACTATAAAGTTTACAGATAAAGTTATTGCACAGTTTGGCTGGGAATATAATCCTCAAAAAGAAGTAAATGAGGGTGTACAAATGGGGCTTGCTCGTAACAAGATGATGTATAACAAGCACTTCTGTCCTTGTTTTATGGTTGAAGAGGTTGATGGAAAGCCTCAGTCAGTAGATAACAGAACTTGTCCTTGTACTCCTGCTATAGAGAAAGAGATTCCAGAGCTTGGTGCTTGTCATTGTGGAATTTTTTGCACACCAGAATATGTAGCAGCAAAACGCATTGAATTAGGAATGGAAGAAGCTGTCTATACTCATTCTAGAGGTCTTACAAAAGAGGAGTGTGAACAACTAGTTGATCAAGCTGAGATAGAAGGAGATGAACTCATCGCACTTCTTGAAGCTAGAGAACTTGGAATGGTAAACTTTACACTTGTTGATGTTCGTGAGCACATGGAGTGGCAAATGGCACATATCACAGGTGCTGATCATCTGATTCCAACAAGCTCTTTTTTTCAAACATGGGATGAAGCAAACTTAGGAAAAGAAGACAATATAATTCTCTATTGTCATGTTGGTAGTCGTTCTGCACATGTCGCAAGAATCTTAGGTGATATGGGATACACAAAAATTGGAAATCTTACTCATGGTATCGTCTCTTATGGCGGTAAAAAGGAACAATAAATGAAAGTACTTTTAATTAAAGATGTAAAAAGCCTCGGTAAAGCAGGTGAAGTAAAAGAGGTAAAAGATGGTTATGGAAAAAACTTTCTTATAGGAAAAGGTTTTGCTAGACAGGCTACACCAGAGATATTAGAACAGCATGCAAAAGATGAGCTTATAGTTGCACAGAACCTTGAAAAAGAGGTAAACAAACTTAAAGAAGTAGCAAAAAAGTTGGATAAGTGTGAAATAATTGTCACTAAGAAACTTGGTGAGAATGGCCATATTTTTGGCTCAGTTACAAAAGATGAAATTGCTACTGCACTTAAAGAGCAACATGGAATCGAAATAGACAAAAAGCATATTAACGAAAAAGAACCTATTAAGACTATTGGTGAACATGACTTAGACTTTAAACTAGGTCACGGACTACATGGAACCCTTCATGTAGATGTGCAAGGCGAATAGTTGAAGAGTTTTAATGTTTGATGCTACAACTATACTAGCCTACAAAGGTAAAAACAGAGCTGTTATCGGCGGTGATGGACAAGTAACTTTTGGCGATAGTGTTTTAAAAGGCAATGCAACAAAAATACGCACTCTACATCATGGAAAAATACTTGCAGGTTTCGCTGGAAGTACTGCGGATGCGTTTAATCTTTTTGATATGTTTGAAGAGTTTTTAGAACAGAAAAAAGGTGACCTAATAAAATCTGTCGTTGAATTTTCTAAGGCTTGGAGAAAAGACAAAGTTCTTCGGCGTTTAGAAGCTATGATGATAGTACTCAACAATGAGCATATTTTCATTCTTACTGGTAATGGTGATGTAGTTGAGCCTGAAGATGGTGAGGTTGCTTCTATCGGTAGTGGTGGAAATTTTGCCATATCTGCTGCACGTGCATTAAAAAAACATGCAAACCTTGATGAAGAGACACTTGTTAAAGAGAGTCTCAGTATTGCAGCAGACTTATGTATTTACACAAACCACAACATAAAAACCCTCACTTTATAAACTAGGATTAAAGCCAATGAACTTAACCCCTAAAGAAATTGTTACATATCTTGATGATTATGTAATTGCTCAAAATGCTGCGAAAAAAACTATTGCTCTTGCACTACGTACAAGATATAGAAGAATGCAACTTGACAAAGAACTCCAAAACGAAATAATGCCTAAAAACATCTTGATGATTGGCTCTACTGGTGTTGGAAAAACAGAGATATCTCGTAGACTTGCTAAAATGATGCGTGTACCTTTCATAAAGGTTGAAGCTTCTAAGTATACAGAAGTTGGTTTTGTAGGACGCGATGTAGAGTCTATGATTCGCGACTTAGTTGTAAACTCTATAAGTATTGTAAAAGCAGAACAAGAAGAACAAAATGAAGACAAAATCAAAAACTATGTGACAAACAAAATAGTAGAAAAACTACTTCCTCCTCTTCCAACTGGTGCGAGTGAAAGTAAAAAAGATGATTACCAAAGGCTTCTAGAAGCTACGGAGAGTCGTGTAGAGTCTGGTGAGATGGATGAAAAAATCATTGAGCTAGAGGTATCAAAGCTTAATGTGGAGTTTGATGATAGCGGACTTCCTCCTGAAATGGCAAAGGTACAAGAGAGTTTTTCCAAAGTATTTGCAAGTATAAACAAAGAAGATAACAAACGCGAAGTAACAGTAGCTGAAGCAAAAATACTTCTTAAACAAGAAGCCTCTTCCAAACTCTTAGATATGAGCAGTATAAATGCAGAGGCACTTCGCCGTGCTGAAGATGGAGGGATAATTTTTCTTGATGAAATTGATAAGATTGCCCTTAGCGAAAAATCATCAGGAAGGAATGACCCCAGCAAAGAGGGAGTACAACGTGACCTCTTACCAATAGTCGAGGGGAGTAGTGTTTCAACAAAATATGGAACAATCAACACAGACCATATTCTCTTCATAGCTGCGGGTGCATTTCATGTGAGTAAGCCAAGTGATTTGATTCCTGAACTTCAAGGACGTTTTCCTCTAAGAGTTGAGCTTGAATCATTGACAGAAGATACTCTATATGCGATTCTTACACAAACACAAAATTCTCTACTCAAGCAGTACAAAGCACTCTTAAGTGTTGAGGGTTTAGAGCTTAACTTTGAGGACGAAGCTATAAGAGCAATGGCAAAACTAGCTCATCGTGCAAATGAAATAACAGAAGACATAGGTGCACGTAGACTGCATACTGTTCTTGAAAAAGTTCTTGAAGAGATTAGCTTTAACGCAGATGAATACGAGGGTAAAGAGTTTAAAGTAACTGCCACGCTTGTACATGAAAAACTAGATGAAGTAGTCCAAGACGACGACCTCTCAAGATACATACTATAAAAAGGTTTCAAATATGACAAAAGCTGGTTTCGTCTCTCTCATTGGTCGCCCAAACGCAGGTAAAAGTACTCTAATGAACTCTCTTTTAGGTGAAAAAATAGCAATGGTTTCTCAAAAAGCAAATGCTACAAGACGCCGCTCAAATGCTATTGTTATGCATGATGATGCACAAATAATTTTTGTAGACACTCCAGGACTGCATGAAAGAGAGAAAATTTTAAATCAATTTATGCTTGATGAAGCACTTAAAGCTATGGGTGATTGTGATTTGATTATCTATCTTGCTCCTGTAACAGATACAATAGAGCATTATGAAAAGTTTTTACAACTTAACAAAAAAAATACAAAGCATATCATTGTCATAAGTAAAATCGACCAAGTAAAACAAGAAAAACTCTTCAAAACGATTGCTTCATACAATCAATTTTCCGATAACTTTGAAGCACTTATTCCTGTTGCAATACCTAAAAAAGTAGGACACGAAGACCTTTTAAATACAATCTCTAAAAATCTTCCAGAATCACCGTATCTTTTTGACCCAGAAGATTTAACAAGCGAACTAGTACGTGATATATATGCCGGTTTTATCCGTGAGGCAATATTTGAAAATGTAAGTGATGAAGTTCCCTATGAGTCTGATGTTATCATAGAGGGAATTGAAGAAGATAAGGGACTCGATAGTATCTATGCAATGATTATTATAGAAAAAGAGTCTCAAAAAGGTATCATTATTGGAAAAGGTGGAGATACAATCAAACGGATTGGAAAATCAGCACGTGAGAAGATTGAGAGACTTAGTGGAAAAAAAGCATTTTTAAAGTTACAAGTTATTGTCAAAAAAGGCTGGACTAAAGATATTAACTTTCTTAAAGAGATAGGATATGATAATGCAAAGTAAAAACTCACCACTAAAAATATTTCTTTTTTGTTTTTTAAGTTTACCATTATTTTCAAGCGACATCTTAACGCAGTATAGAATCAATGGAATTAAAGACATAGAAAAACAGTTAGACATAGACTTAATGCAACAGGAGTACTGGAGTTCATATATAAAAGAAAAAGACACAAGTTTCGGATATATTGAATCCTACTCAAATATTTTAACATGTGATAAGTCTGAATCAACACTTACACTCTATAGAAAAGACTTTAACAATAGCTATGCAGTAAAAAAAGAGTATAGTGCTTTTACTGGAAAAGTAAAAGGTGATAAATACCAGGAGGGAGATTTAAAAACACCTGTAGGCGTT
>JGI10211J34971_10003947_pt1 | contig 11809 bp, 12 predicted proteins | sample Etolagsediment_FD_34971 | JGI IMG/M metagenome (IMG submission 34971)
TGCGCAGGACGGGGCTCTGTCCGGGAACAGCTCCGCGAGCAATGGCTTCTTCATCAACTTCGATGGCTTCCAGTAGGGCCGTGGCGATGGCACCACCGTTTCCGGCGACGATGCCATCCGCCACGTTCGAGGAATGATCGATTTACTCCGTGCCAAGGCCGTTACCGGGGCCTTGGCCCCGGATTGAGTGTCCTGGCACAGCGACAACAGGAGAAACAGGATGACCCGACCCGCACACATCGCCGCTCGCGTTGCGCTCTCCGCAACGGTTCTATGCCTCTGCCGCAACGTCCGGGGAGCCGACAACCTGCCCCGGCCGCCGGACGGATTTGCCTGGGAGATTCGGTCTACGTGGACCAACGTGAAACCCGACGGCTCGGGGCGATGGCCCAAGCCCGAGATCGTCGACACGTCCGCCTTCCGTGATACGACCGATGGGCGCAAAGGGACCATCACTGCCAACTGCGACCATTTCCCGGGAGAAGACCACGCGAACGTGTTCGACGACAGCGATGCCAAATGGTGCGCCAAGCAGGCGGAGATCTGTGTTGACTACGCCTACCCGGAGGGCCAGCGCGAACGCGTCACGGCGTACACCGTCACCGCGGCCAACGACCATCCCGAGCGGGATCCGGCCGACTGGCAACTGCTCGGTTCCACCGACGGTAAGGCATGGACCGTGATTGACGAGCGCAAGGGCGAGGATTTCCCCATGCGGCACATCAAGCGCTTCTTCGAGATACAACAACCGGGCGAGTTCGCCGCGTACCGTTTCCAGGTGCTCAAGAACCGCGGCGAGGAAATCTCACAGCTTGAGGAGCTCGAACTGCTCGTTCCGGCCGCTCCCGTCAAGCGCCTGAGCCGGGACGAAGCGATTGCCCTGCTCAAGACGGCCGAATCGGATGAGGGGTTCAAACCACTGTTCGCTACCGACCTGAGCAACGCCATCGCGCCGAAGGATGTGTGGACGGTCGAGGACGGCGTGCTCACCGCGAGCAAAGACGAGGCCATCTGGACCAAGGACGACTATGCCAACGTCCTGATCGATCTGGAGTTCAAGACAGCCGATGGCACCAACAGCGGTGTCATCGTCTACTGCAGCAATACCGGCCGGTGGATTCCCAACTCCGTGGAGATCCAGATTGCCGATGACCACGCCAAGAAATGGGCCGAGAGTCCCAAGTCGTGGCAATGCGGCGCGATCTTCGGACATCTCCCGGCCAGCAAGTCCGTGGTAAAGCAGCCTGGCGAATGGAACCGCTACACTATTCTCTGTGCGGGCAAGATGATCTATGTCCAGCTCAACGGCGTGCTCGTCAACGAAATGGACATGAGCAAGTGGACATCCGCGAAGAAGAACCCCGACGGCAGCGATATTCCCGCCTGGCTCAGTCGCCCCAAGGCTCAGCTCCCAACCCACGGCCACATCGGCCTCCAAGGCAAACACGCCGGAGCTCCCATCTATTTCCGGAACCTGCGCATCAAGCCCATCGAGTGACCTCGGTCGATTACGGCCAGGGCGCATCACCCTTTACGTCACGAGAACCGACATGTCCGCAACCGTACTCCTCAGCGGGGGGTTGGACTCGACTGTGCTGCTCCACCATGTGGCAAAGCAGTTGGGTGTCGCACCCATACATGCTCTGTCTTTCGACTACGGGCAGAAGCACAGTCGAGAGCTGGAGATGGCGCGGTGGCAAGCCGCTCGGATCGAGGCCGTGGCAGAGCACACGGTACTGGATATGAGTTGCTTCGCGGCAGTGGTAAGTCAGGCGTCCGTTCTCGTCCGCGGCGGCCCGAGCGTGCCGCAACTGGTCGACGTTCCGGTGCATGATCTGGACCAGCCTCCGACCTATGTGCCGAACCGCAACATGATCCTCCTATCCCTGGCCGCGGCCTTTGCCGAGGCACGAGGCTGTCGCGTTGTCTACTACGGTGCTCAGGCGCAGGACGAATACGGGTACTGGGACTGCACCGGAGAATTCGTCGGCCGGCTGAACAACGTGCTCGCACTGAACCGCCGTGAGTCGGTGCAGATCTGCGCGCCTTTCGCGGGGAAACGGAAGTCGGAAGAGATCCTGATCGGCCAGGAGTTGGGCGTGGATTTCGGGCACACGTGGTCGTGCTATCGCGGGGGCGACAGGCCCTGCGGTGTGTGTCCCACGTGTGTCGAACGCCATAACGCCTTCGCTGAGGCCGGCATCCCTGACCCCGCTACCTCTCCCTCGGCGGCGCAACTGTCCTGATATCCGGCACGTAATGCCGTCCCGTCGCTTGGCGTGTCCGGTGGTACGTACCTGAAGCGTGAAGCGCGGCAGCGGTCAGCCGAGAAGTCGAACTTTCTCGGCCAACTGGTCCTCGGGCAGTTGGGCCGCGCCGGGGATGATGTTGCGGGCACGTTCGACGGCTTCATCCCTGGCGACGAGTCCCAGCCGAACGGCGTGCTTGAGGGGGCGCCAGTAGTCTTCGGGGCGTACGCGGAACCGTGCGTCGACGTCGGGGTGGGGCAGGGGATGACGGATCTGCCCCGTGAGTGCCAGGAGGATCGCGATGTAGTGGCGGTAGACGCCGACGTTGCCGGGCGTCCAGAAGTCGCGGGCCGCGGCTTGCAGATCTTGTTCGAGCGCGATTGCGGCGGGATCGTCCGCCTCGACGGTCCTGCGCCATTTCAGGAACAGGGAGGGCGATATCTGGCTGGCGCCCAGAAGGTAGCCGAACCGGGGCAGATTGGCTCCGAGTCTGGCCAAGGCGATGCACCAGTCGTTGCCGGTGGAGAACTGCACGCGTCCGGGCGCGACTTGCTCGACTACGGCGATCCTCGCAAGATCGTCGCGGAAGTCGTAGTCGTACTCCCAACGCCCGGTCTTGGCTGCGATGACCGCACTCTTGTATTCCCGGATCGCCGGTGTGCAGGCGAGTATCTCCGCAACTGCGTCCAGGTCGAAGTCACTGCCGAAATCGGGGATGCCGATGTCGAGCTCGAAGAACACCATTCCGTACTCAGTGGCATCCGCGACCACATCCCCGATCTGTTTGTAGACACTGACTTTGGTCTCCCGGTCCGCACCCAGCAGGCGCCGGTCGGGCACGGGCATGTAGCGTACGCGATCCAGGCCGATCCGCTCCAGTACAGGCTGGAGATCCGCGATTTTCGCACGGATCGAGTCTGCGATGTCCGCAACGGCCAAGTCCTCCGCATTCGTGTTGAGTCCCACCACCAACAGCGGACGATCGGCGGGGAACCGATCCCCGAAGCCGAGCGCAACGCGTGCGGTTTCCGCAATGATCTCGCGAGCGAGATCCCACGTGTTGTACTGGGCCCACGTGGTGTCGACATTCGTGGCCGGCACCGAGTCGTTCTCCATTACGTCCCGCACCAACCCGCGGTAACTGTCGAAGTCGAACGTGCCGTCGGGCAGCCAGGGGCCGTACATTGCGGTGGTCGCGAGGATCGGCTTCGTCGTCAGTCGGGAGACGAAGTCGGTGAGGCGCAATCCCTCAGTCCGGACACTGTGAATGGCCATCGTGGTGCTCCCTCAACGTGCCAGCAAGGTTTGCAGACGCTCGGGTTGCCAGTCGTCGGGGAGGCGGTCGGGGTAGTGGAGGAAACGCTCGTGACTGATGGGCTTCCCATTCTCCGCGGCGCTCTCGTAGATCGCCTCTACTTCGCCGAGCCAATCGAGCGCGGTGGTCGCGTCGTACGGGTAGGGTTCGCGCAGGACAAGTGACCGGATGAAGCGTTCGAGCTCGACGGCAAACGGGTTGCGGGCGCGCACGTCCGGGACCTCCCAGCAGTCACGCCAGTCGATCTTCTTGCCCTCGAGCGAGTCCTTCCAGTGCAACGCGTACCCGGACTCTCTCCACTGCACCTTCAGACCGTGCAGACCGAAGACAATCGTCCCGCCGAGGCCTTCGACGGTGACTTCGAGAGGACCGAACTCGGAATTGACTCGACGCATCCACGTCCACATGGAGTTGTTCACCACGCCGCTGGCGTGTTCGCGCCGGATCACGACGTAATCTTCCACGTTGCACTCGATCGTGGTCCGTCCGTCAGTGGATTTGCGCTTGGGCACGAGCAGGCGGGCCACGGCGCTGAGCCGGTCGGTTGCTCCGAACAGAGAGCGTGACAGGTACGCCTCGTGGCACATGTCGAGTATGATGCCGCCGCCGGCATCGGCCAGTGTCCAGTTGAAGTCGGGGCGCTGGGCACTGAAATCGGCGTTGCCGGAGAACCCGTCGCCCACCTCGTAGCCGAAGACCATGTTGCAGTGGATCGGTTTGATCTTCGGCAGCAGTTCGAGCGCTTTGCGTACGCCAGGCGTCTCGAGCATGTCATGCACGACGCCGTGCAGGAATCGCCCCCGTTCGAGCGCTTCGACGATTCGCCGGCCCTCTGCGTAGTCCGCCGCAACGGGTTTCTCGCAGAACACCGCCGTCGTGGACGGGTCGAGCCGGGGCAGAATGTCCTGCAACATGGCGAGTCGCGCACCGGTGGCAACGGCGTTGTGGTAGATCTGGAAGTCGGGGTTGATATCGAGCGCCGTCGCCAACGCCTGGTCCACGTCGTCGAAATACAGGTCCATGTCTCGCCGCTGTGCGTATTCCCCGAGCTTGTCCTTGTTCCGCCCGAGCCCGATGGGGACCGGGACGAACCTGTCGTCTCCGACCTGCACGCCACCGTTCTCGATGATGTGCTTCAGCGCCAGGTGGGCAACTTCGCCCATGCGGCCCGTGACGCCGTGCAATATGACAGGTATTCGCTGTGCCATTGTCTTTCCTTCGTGTGCATCGGTCAAGGTGTTGGCAGATTGGACCGCCGGCGAGGCGTTTTGTTTCCGCGTCGGAAAGAGACGGGCGTCCGGAAGGTGGCCCGGGTCAAAGGTCCAACGGGCTCTTCGCTTCCTTGACCGTCATGCTCGGGACGGTGTGCGTGTAGCTCACAGTCGTCCGGACAGCGCTGTGTCCCCGGACTCACCGGACTAAGCACAATCCAGACAGAACAGCAACCACTTCCTGTAGGCGCGCCGTTCATTCTCCGCCACGCCGTCCGTCGTCGGACACCGCTCGTACTTCACCCACAGCCTGCCCGGGACCTCGATCATCGGCAGTACTCACAATTATCGAATGTCACGACTCAGGAACAGTACCGGCAAGGCACTCCCCGGGCCTTCGTTTGCAGACGCGCGAGAATAGCGTATCTTCCCTCCAACGGCCCGGAGAGGCCCGGCCTTCTGAACAATATCAGCAAAACTGCTCAATCACTCGTTCTGCAAAGAGAATGAGGAAATGCGATCAACGATGACACAGACAATCCAAATCGTCTCTGTCTGTTCCGTGCTGCTATCGACCCAGTTGTTTGGCGCTGAGCACATCGTGGCTACTGACGCTCAATTTGCGGCCCTGCGATCTTCCGTGAAGCCCGGCGACCGGGTCGTCCTAGAAGCTGGGGATTACGGGGATCTTGAGTGGGCCACTGAGGGAAGGCGGGGGAGCCCGATCACCGTGACGGGCCTCACACGCGACGAGTACACCGATAATGCCGACAAAGACAGGGGTAAGGAGCGGCGGATCAGGAGTCTCAAGATCGGCGGCGCGCACACGATTTTCTCCGGTCTACGATTTGTGGGGGATGCCGAGGCATACGGATGTGTCCAGGTTTCAGGCGAGCATATTCGCATCACCGACTCGGTGTTCGACGAGTGTGCCAGCAAGGTTTGGCTCAGTACCACCCAGAAGGCTTACGAGTTGCGGGTAGATCATTGCCGGTTTGCCGGGAAGGACTTCGCAAAGCGCACCGGTCAGTACATGCGCCTCTTCGCCGGCGAGAGCCAATTCCCGGCCGGCCACGTGGTGGACCATAACCAGTTCGGTCCAAAGAAGACTTGGCGAACGAAGAACGGCAACGAAACGATTCAGCCATTCCATGCCACGAAGAATCCAGGGATGCGGCTCGGGGGCGAAGAGGACATCCTGATCATGTGCAACCTCTTCACCCGCTCAGCAAGCGAGAATGAGATGCTTTCGGCCAAATGTGACAGCGTCTTCTTTCTGCTCAACACCCTGATCCGCGACAAAGAAACGACCCTGCGAATCGGCCGCAACCATACCATCGAAGCCTGCTACTTTCTCGTGAACACGGACGCCTCTCGCTCATGTGGCGCCAATAATCTCTACCGAAACAACTACCACCACTACCTGAGCGGAACCCACAAACTCTGGGGTGAAAGCAAGGGATACAGCGGTGCCAAACATAACTGGATCGTCAACAACACGTTTATGTTCGGGGCGCCCTACACGGCGCAGGGAAGCACTGAGGATATACAAGTGGTCAACAACTTCTTCGGCCACGGTTACGGTTACCACGAGACGCGCAAGGACTGGACACATCGGGGTAACATGGCGGCTAGGGCGGAACCCGAGCACGGCAAAGCCGATCCTGTGCGGATCGAAGCTGTCACCTACCACGACAGGGACACGATGGTGACGAAAGACCAAATGGCACCCACTCAAATCAAGGATAAAGAAGGTTACAAGGACGACTTTCTGTACAAACTCACCGAGGAGAGTCCGTTGATCGGTTCAGCCGTGGAGCATGTGTTCGTCGGCGGTCTTGACCCACGCGGAAATCCTGTGCCCAAGACGGGTGCCAATGTCGGATGCTTCCAGAGGCGAAGTCTCGACATATTCAAGCCATATGCCGAGGGGGATCTGGGGCCGTTCACTGAAAAGGGCGCGGCTCCCGAAGTGCACATTCTCTCACCCTCCGATGGCGACCGCATCAACGGGGAGGTGAAGGTCAGCGTAGAGGCCTCGGATCCGGAAGGAGCGCTTGCCTACGTTTACCTGATGCTCAACAACCAACCTGTCAGTGTTGACACCAGCCCTCCGTTCGAGTGGATTCTTGAGGAGATGCTGCTTGAGCAATGCAATCGGATCAGAGCGGTCGCCTTCGACCGGGATGGCAATGTGGCGTATCACCGAATCAACGTAATCAATTCTGCCGAAAGTCGATGGCTCCGCAACGCGAAACGACCCGAATGACCGTAGCATGCGCGCTGGCGAGAGCGTCACAAGACAGCCCGGAGAATTGGATAGTGGAGACGCACACAGCGGGAATCCGCAGACAAGCGGGATGCACGCGACGGCTTACAACCGCCCGTGATCCGCGGCGTTCTCTCACCGATGATGACCGGAACCCGGAAACAGGCCAACCCGTGACCATTGGATGCCGGACGCATGCCTGGAGGGCCGATGTCCTCAGCGGCCGGGCACCACGGAGAACGGTCGTCGAGGACGCCGACCCTCCAACGGTGATTGCGCGACCGACCTTGTGTGGTTGTGCGATCGCGGATTCCGCATCACATTGACAGGCAGGATCTCCAGACAGAACCTGAGCATTCACGCGGATCCGCATGCTGGTGCCCGTTTGCGGATTCCGCAGAGAGATCAGACGTTTTCGGCTCGCGCAACCCGGGCAGCATGCGGGCCGACGATGCAGCGTTCGCAACAGCAATCAAGACAGGGTGCTTGAAAATGCCAGAGATATGTCGATTCCTTGGCATCGTGATCACCATGTACTTCGATGAGCACAATCCGCCGCATTTCCATGCGAGGTACAATGAGCACCGGGCCTCCATGGAAATCGAGAGTCTGAATGTGATGGCGGGGAAGCTCCCGGCAAGAGTCCGTGGGCTTGTTGAGGAATGGGCAGAATTGCACAGGGATGAGCTATTGGAGATGTGGGAGTCTCAGGACTTCCGTAGACTGGAACCACTTGTTTAGAGTAGGGATGCCATTATGCAGTGTGTTTACCTGAAAGACGCTAAGTACCTTGGGGGTTTTCGGGTATTTCTTCAGTTCAACGACGGCAAGACGGGCGAAGTTGACCTTAAGGAAACCGTCTACAAGCATTCCGTCGCGTCGCCGCTGCGGGATCCGGATGCCTTCGCACAGTTTCACTTGGATTCGTGGCCGACATTGGCTTGGGATTGTGGATTCGATGTTGCCCCTGAAACACTACATGAAAAATGCGAACCATGCCATGCTACGGACGGCTAATCGCCGCTGCAGATGGCCAACATTGGCGGAGGAAAAGGAACTGCGGAGACCGCATCGACCAGGGAAACGAGTCTGGAGGCCCGGGATCTTTACTTGCGGAACTGACGGTTGCCTTCGAAGGGATCGTCGGGGCGCTCGAAGTCGGGGACAAAGCCGGAATCGTGCAGGCGAGGCTGAAGGAAGACCTGCAGGAAACCGAGTTCGTCCACTCTGTCGCACACCGTGTCGTACTCGTCCGCTCGAACGGGGCGCAGGAAGGCCCCGTGGCCGGCACAGTTGGGCATGGGACGGTACTGGCTCATCACGGAGAGGGGCAGCATACGGCCGAACTCGCGGCGCAACACGTCGAGCGCGGCCAGGCTGTTCTCGACGTTGCCCGGGAGCACAAGATGCCGCACGAGCACGCCGGTCCGGGCAACGTCCCGTCCGGTCGGGTCCCACGGTTCGAGGAAGCCCTTGGCATCGACCATCCGGGCGAGAGAGGCCAGGGCAAGCTCCGGGTAGCGGGAGTCGCGCATGCACTCGGCGGCCAGATCGGGGAGCGCGAACTTGAAGTCGGGCAGGTAGATGTCGACGACGTCATCCAATTGGGCGACGGCGTCCGGCATCATGTATCCGGAGCAGTTGTAGACGAAGGGCAGTTGGTGCCCGCGCTTGCGGAGTTCGCAACAGAGGGAAACGACGTGAGGGCGGAAATGGTCCGGCGTCACGAAATTGAGGTTGTGGACGCCTTGCGCGATCAGGCCTTCGGCCATCTCCAGAAGCTCTTCGGGTGTCGCCTTCTCCCCCATGTTCTGCAGGGAAATCTGGTGGTTCTGACAGAAGAAGCACCGGCACGAACACCCGGCGAAGAAGATCGTTCCCGACCCGCGTGTCCCGCTGAGTACGGGTTCCTCACCGAAGTGTGCACAGGCCGAGGAGACGCGGCAGACATCCGTCTCGCGACAGACACCGGTCGGGCCGGCCGTGCGGTTTGCGCCGCAGTTGCGGGGACAGAGAGTGCAGTGTACGTATGGGGCGGCCATTCTTCTTGCGGGACTTCGGGGGTGTTCGGGGGCACTGGTGGTGTGTTCCGGCAGCCGGCCGAGGCATGGCAGAATATCGTGTTGCGCTGTCCGCCCGCAACCCGAAAGCGAGGACCGATTCTTGATTCCGTCCACCGGAACGCTACTTTGGCTGGTGGCTGGCGTCGCGTTGTGCCCTCGGTTTGCACGATCCCACAGGCTTCGCGATCCAACGGGCGCATCTGACTGGTCTCCGCTGTCCGCTCCGAGCAAACTCGGTGTGCCATGGATACAAGCTTCCAATGCAGATTCTGTCAGGCTGAGCTGGAGGCCGAGCCGCATGTGCTCGGCCAGACCGCGAACTGTCCTCAGTGCGGGCATCTGCTGCTTGTCCCCCTGCCGCATCTGGCGCCGGGCACGGTACTCGGAGGATTCCAGATCATCCGCCGTCTGGCGCAAGGCGGCATGGGGGAGGTGTTCCTCGCCAGGCAGACGTCCATGGACCGGGACGTCGCGCTCAAGATCCTCTCGCCCAGCTTGATTCTCGACGAGGCCCTGATCAAGAGGTTCCACGACGAAGTCAGGACCTTGGCGAACCTGCGGCACCCCAACATTGTCACCGCGTTCGACGCCGGAGAGCAGAACGGCTTCTATTACATGGCTATGGCATACGTCGACGGCGAGGATCTGGGCGGGCTTTCCTCCCGTGGCACGGTGCTCGCGGAGAAACGCATGCTGCCTATTTTCCTGCGCATTTGCGAGGCACTCAGCTACGCGTGGGACGAGATGAAGCTGATCCACCACGACATCAAGCCTCCCAACATCATCATCGACAGGAAGGGCACGCCGATCCTCCTGGATTTCGGCCTGGCCAAGCCTTTGGCCAGTGGCGCTACGAGCGACGGTACGGGCAGCATTGCCGGTACGCCGCTTTACATCAGTCCGGAGGCACTGCAGAATGGCAGCAAGCCGGATTTTCGCAGCGACATGTATTCCCTCGGTGCCACCATGTATGCGGTGGCAACCGGCGTTCCCCCGTTCGAGGGGAAGAGCGCGGTGGAGATCCTGCAGAAACACCTCAACGCCCCGATCCCCGACCCCCGGGGCCGACGCAAGAACCTGTCGGCCGGATTCGCCAGGCTCGTTATGGCCATGATGGCGAAACGGCCCGGTGACCGCTACCGGACCTGGCAGGAGCTGATCGACGATTTCTACCGCGTGAGCTTGGGTGAGGAGCCGGAGGGTCCCGGCGCCCGTCGCCCGACGCAGGGCACTGGTCAGCATCACGTGACGTTGGCGAAGCGCGTTCGTTGGTATCGTGTCGTCCTGGCAGTGTTGATCGCGACGATCATCCTGCTGCTCGGAGCCGCTGGTATCGTGATCTCGATGTTGCTGTGAGGGGAGCGCTACTTGCGCGCCGCGACGCAGTACAGTGACGCAGGTGTACGGACGAGCAGGCGTCCGCCGGCCGCGACAATGCTGGCAAAGCACGGCTGTTCGTCGAGGCGCGTCTCGGAGAGGATTTCGAAGGAGTCGCCGGCTTTGAGGACGAACACTTCACCCCGTTTGCTGATGCAGTAGATCTTGCCGTCAGCCCCGGTCGGGGATGAGCGGAACACGGCCTGCGCCTGAAGGCGGTCTTGCCACACCACCTCGCCGGTAGCTGGTTTGAGGCATGTCATGATCTTCTTGTCACCACTGAGCACGTACAGCCTGTCTCGGTAGAGCAGGGGACACGTTACATCGGGCGTGTTCTGCTCCATTCGCCAGACAACACAGTCGTCGGTCAGCCTTCCGGTTCCGCTCGGCTTCAACCCGTAGAACGTGCGGTACTTCGGGCGGGCAAGGAAGACCATGTCGCCACCGACCGTCGCGCCGCTTACGGTGCGCTGCCACACTTGCCGGTCGTGTGGACTGAACTCCCAACGCCATTTCTCCTTCCCCGTCTCCGCGTCGTGGCCGGTCACGTATTCGCCGCCGTGGATGACAATCTCCGCGCTGCCGTCGACCTCCCGCGGCATCGGCGTAATGTACGACTCAACCGATTCGTCGGTTGCGTCTGTCGGACGTACGTGCTTCCACAGTGTCTTTCCCGTCGATGCGTCGACAGCCAGCAGGAAGGACTCCAACGGCCCCCTGCGCTCCGTCGGGTTCTTCTTGCGATACCGGTTCGGATCGTGGTTTTGCATGACCAGGATGTATAGCTTCCCCCGGTACAGCAACGGGCTCCCGCTGTACCCCCATTTGACCACGAATTCTCCGTGGTCCTTCTCCAAGTTGCTGTTCCACCGCGGTTTGCCGTCCAGGTCGAACGCGGCCAGAATCCCGTTTCCGTAGAAGAAGAACACCGACTTCCCATCTGTGACGGGTGACGGCGATGCCATGTTGTTCTCGCGTCCCACAGGCGGCTTCCGATCCTTTCCCGTCACCTGCTGCCACAACGTGCTTCCCGTCCCCAGGTCAAGACACAGCGCCAGCAGGTCCCCCGTCGCCTTGTCGACCGAACTCACGAACACCCTGTCCCCCCACACGGCGGGTGTGGCTGCGCTCGGCCCCGGCATCGGCGCCGACCATGCCAGGTCTTCGGTCTTGCTGAAGGTGACGGGCAGGTCTGTCTCGTCAGCGGAACCGTCCAACGCCGGTCCACGCCACTGTGGCCAGTCCCCCGCCCATACGAAAGAACAGCTCGCGAGGGCCGCACGGACAACGACGTATAGGGAGTTTTTCATTTTCGATTGTCTCTT